>JAESFZ010000029.1_pt1 | contig 137490 bp, 133 predicted proteins | sample 9269561 | NCBI WGS metagenome assembly JAESFZ01 (sample SAMN14515552, study PRJNA621657) | algae metagenome | isolation source: Tildeniella nuda ZEHNDER 1965/U140 and co-occurring heterotrophs from wet... | place: Switzerland: Stansstaad, Zurih | collected 1965-01-01 | reverse complement strand
CCTCGGCGCTCAGGCGCCTGTTCCGCGACCGCCTGGCGCTGGCGGCCGCCGTGGTGCTGGTGATCCTCGTCGCCGCCGCGATCCTCGCGCCGTGGATCGCGCCGAACGATCCCTACCTGACCAATACGCGCCTGCGCATGCTGCCGCCCGTCTGGGAGGGCCGCGGCCGCTGGCAGTTCCTGCTCGGCACCGACGGCCTCGGCCGCTGCCTGTTCTCGCGCGTGCTGTTCGGCCTGCGCGCGACGCTGCTGATGGGCCTGATCGCCACCGCCATCGGCGGCGCGATCGGCCTGGCGCTCGGCCTGCTGGCGGCCTTCTACAAACGCCTCGACGGCTGGCTGATGCACCTCGCCGACATCCTGCTGTCGTTCCCGGCCATCCTGCTTGGGCTCGCCTTCGCCGCCGTGGTCGGACCGGGCATGACCGCCGTCGTCGTCTCGCTCGCCATCGCCACCATCCCCACCGTCGCCCGCGTCACCCGCGCCTCGGCGCTGGTGGTCATGGGCCAGGACTTCATCGAGGCCGGCCGCGCCATCGGCCTCGACGACCGCACCCTGCTGACCCGCTACCTCGCGCTCAACTGCATCTCCTCGGTCTTCGTCTACCTGACGCTGCGCTTCGGCCAGGTGATCCTGCTGGGATCGGCCCTGTCCTTCCTCGGCCTCGGCGCCCAGCCGCCCGCCGCCGAACTCGGCACCATGGCCTCCGCCGGCCGCAACGAACTGTTCCTCGCACCCCACATCGCCGTCATCCCCTCCTTCGTCATCGTCCTCCTCGTCCTCTGCGCAAACGTCCTCGGCGACGCACTCAGAGACCTCCTCGATCCAAGATTGAGGAATACCTGACTTCGCAACACCCAACGGCCCGCAAAGAACGGGCCGCACAAAACCCCTAAGACTTCAGAGGAGCTGCAATCCATGAACTTCAGAAAACTGGCACTGTTCGCCACGGCGCTCGCCGGCGGCGGACTGTTTGCCGCGACCGAGGCCGCCAGGGCCCAGGCGCAGAACACCCTGACCATCGTTCGCGAGGTCGATTCCGACCGCTATGACCCGCACCGCTCGACGGCCCGCTCGGCCTCGGAAGTCCTGTTCATGCTGGCCGACACGCTGGTGGCGCTCGACCATGACATGGTCTCGATCAAGCCGGGCATCGCCGAGAGCTGGACCGTGTCGCCGGATGGCAAGGTCTACACGTTCAAGTTGCGGCAGGACGTGCAGTTCTGCGACGGCAAGAAGATGACCGCCGACGATGTGGTCTATTCGCTGAAGCGCTGGATCAACCCCGAGACGCGCTCGCCGGTGCGCTGGCGCGCCGGTCCCGTCGAGGACATCGTCGCCAAGGATGCTCACACGGTCGAATACCGCCTGACCGCGCCGTTCTCGGAGCTGCTCTACCAGCTCACCCAAAGCTTCGCCGTCGTCATCGACAAGGCCAATGTCGAGGCGCTGGGCGCTGATTTCGGCGTGCGCGGCTTCAACGGCACCGGTCCCTATTGCTGGGTCGACTGGCGCCCGCGCAACGACATGCGCATGCGCCGTCACGACGCCTACCGCTGGGGGCCGCCGATCTACGAGAACCGCGGCCCGGCCCATATCCAGGAGATCGTCTGGCGCATCGTGCCGGAGGAGAACACGCGGCTTGCCGCAGTGCTGACCGGCCAGAGCCAGGCGACCCAGTACGTGCCCTATTCCGGCCTCGCCCAGATCCGCGCCAATCGCAACCTGCGCGTGGTCGAAAATCCGGCGGCGTTCTGGACCTATTTCATCGGCTTCAAGGTCGACAAGCCCGGCATGGACGATCCGGCCGTGCGCCGCGCCATCGTCATGGCGGTGGATCAGGAGGCGATCTCGCGCGACCTGAACTTCGGCGAGACCGAGGCCGCCTATTCCTACATCCACCAGTCAGCCACCGACTGGGACAAGCGGATCGACTCGCAACTCATCCGCACCAATGTCGCGGAAGCCAACCGTATCCTCGACGCGGCCGGCTGGGTTCGCGGCGCCGATGGTTTCCGCGCCAAGAATGGCGTCAGGCTCTCGCCGATCGTCTATACCTTCACCGGCTCGACCTGGTCGAAGCTGACGGAGGCCGTGCAGGGCGACCTGCGCAAGATCGGCGTCGACCTGCGCATCCAGCTCTTCGATGCCACCGTCGCCTGGGGCAAGCTCGCCACGCAGGAATTCGACCTGTTCGGCATGTCCTATCCCTACATCACGGCCGGCGACGCGCTGAACCTCTACTTCCGTTCGACCAACATCCCGACGCCGAACCGGATGAACTGGCGGAACCCGGATACCGACCGGTTGCTCCAGGCCGGCATGACCGCGGTGAGCGAAGCCGACCGCGCCGCGGCCTATAGCCAGGTGCTGCAGCAGGTGCATGAAGCCGCGGTCTGGATTCCGCTCTACCACGAGCCGATGAAGATCGCGGTCTCCAGCCGCCTCGCTCCGTTCCGGGCGCATAACAACTACGGCTCGGGCTTCTACAAAGGCCTCGACCTGCGCTTCGCGCGCTAGCCATCGATCACGGCCGGGCGCGCTCGCGTGCCCGGCCGCTTCATTTCAATTCGGACGAGATGCCATGCCGGTCACACTGATCAAGAATGCTGCCTGGGTCGTCGCCTATGACGGCGAGAAGCACACCTATCTCAACGACGCGGACGTGGCCTTCGACGGCAACAGCATCGTGCATGTCGGCCCGGGCTTCGCCGGCGCAGCGGAAACCACCATCGACGGCCGCGGCCTCTTGGTCATGCCCGGCCTCGTCAACGTCCATTCGCATCCGGCCTCCGAGCCGATGACCAAGGGCTGGAACGACGAACTCGGCTCGCAGAAGCTCTACCAGTCGTCGCTCTACGAGTTCATGCCGCTGTTCCGGGCCGATGCCGGCGGCGCCCCCGACCCCGACGACATCCCGGCCTCGGCCACCGTCGCCTATTCCGAACTGCTGCTCTCCGGCGTCACCACGCTGGTCGACATGTCCGTCGCCTGGAAAGGCTGGGTCGACACTTTCGCGGCTTCCGGCCTGCGCGGCGTGCTCTCGCCCATGTTCCGCTCGGCGCGCTGGTTCACCAAGAACGGCTATGTCGTCGAATACGAATGGGCTGAGGACGAGGGCTTCGCGGCGATGGACGCGGCCATGGCCGTGCTGGACGAGGCGGCGAAACATCCGTCCGGCCGCATGTCGGGCATGGTCTCGCCGAGCCAGATCGACACCTGCTCGCCGGCCCTGATCAAGGCCGCCTTCGCCGAGGCGAAGCGCCGCGATCTGCCGTTCCAGATCCATGCGGCCCAGTCGGTGGTCGAGTTCCACGAGATGACCCGCCGCCACGGCATGACGCCGGTGGAATGGCTCGGCTCCCTCGGCGTTCTCTCGGAACGCTCGCTGATCGGCCACGGCATTTTCCTCGACCACCACCCCTCCGCCCACTGGCCGCGCCGCGACGACATCAAGGATCTGGTCGAGACCGGCACGACGGTGGCGCATTGCCCGACCGTCTTCCAGCGCCGCGGCATCACGCTCCGGACCTTCGGCGAATATGTCCGCCGCGGCGTCAACATGGCCATCGGCACGGACACCTATCCGCACAACATGATCGAGGAGATGCGCCACGTCGCGATCATGTCGCGGGTGATCGCGCAGGACTGCTACGACGTGCGCTCCGCCGACGTGTTCAACGCCGCGACCCTCGGCGGCGCGAAGGCGCTCGGCCGCAGCGATATCGGCCGCCTCGCCAAGGGCGCCAAGGCCGACATCGTGCTGGTGGACGTCACCCATCCGTCGATGCGCCCCGTGCGCGATCCCGTGCGCTCGATGATCTATGCGGCCGCCGAGCGCGCCATCCGCACGGTCTTCGTCGACGGCAAGAAGGTGGTCGATGGCGGCAAGGTGCTGACCATGGACCTCGCATCCGCCTGCGAGAAGCTGGAGGCGGCCCAGCGCCGCGCCGAGGCCGGCGTGCGCCAACTCGACTGGGCAAGCCGCGATCATCTGACGATTTCGCCGCTGATGTTCCAGCCCGGCAAGGGAGCGTAAGCCCCCATCGGGCGTCAGTGCCCATAGCCGCCGATGATCGGCAGAATCTCGCCGGTGATGTAGCTGGCGCATTGCGGCGAGGCGAGGAAGACGAAGGCTGGCGCGATCTCTTCTGGCTGCGCCGGCCGCTTCATCGGCGTCTGTGCGCCGAACTTCGCGACGTCCGCGGCCTCGCGGGTCGCTCGGGTTGAGCGGCGTCCAGACCGGTCCCGCACGGCCGTTACAGGCAATGCCTGCCTTACCTGCCCTCGATCCTCACGCCGCGCTCGTCCACGCGGATTTCCATGCCGGGTCGCTGGTTGCGCTCATGCATGTAAGCCCCGATGGCTGCGACGCAGACGACACCGAGCACCGCTATGATCGCGAGAAGGGTTGGACGCGAGACGGACATGTTACTCTCCGGGTTTGCGCACGGAGAAACACCGGAGCCAAGGGCTGGTTCCGACCACCGTTCATTGCACCTTCGGTAACCCCATGCAGGAACCGCAAGGCGCAATCCTCGTTTGCTAGTCCTACGGAGTTCATCGAGACAGGAAGCGCGCCATGACCATAGGCACCATTCTTCTGATCGTGCTGATCCTCATATTGGTCGGTGGCTTCGGCAATATCGGTGGCGGACGCTTCTACGGCACGGGCTATTATGGCGGCGGCGGCCTGGGTGTCGTTGTTCTGATCCTGCTGATCCTGATCCTCATGGGACGCATATAGCCGTCGGGCAGCACGGCGATCGGGCCGGCCGCTCGTTGGAGTTGTCCTCCGATGAGGGGCGAAGGCCGTGCATCACGCGGATGGTTCGGCCTTCTCGCCGAAACGGAAGTAAGGCCACGGCCAGTGGAGCGGGAATGCCCGTGTCAGGCTTGTGCCGGAACGGGCGCATGAGATCGCACGTCGGTGACCTGATGCCCATTGTCGAGCGATCAGGCGCAGCACCAAAGGAATGAAACGTATCAGGGCGATGACTGGTGCTGCGAGAGAGGATTGAACTCTCGACCTCTCCCTTACCAAGGGAGTGCTCTACCACTGAGCTACCGCAGCAGGCCGCGACGGCACGCGAAGCGCCTCATCGAACGGTGCGCTTCCCTGCCACAGGGTGGTTGAGGATGCAAGACCCGAGGCGGGTCTTCGCGCCGCCTCTTGCGCATCGAGCGCGGCTGCCGCTAGTTCTTTGCCCATGGACGCTGATCCAAAAGCCGGAGATGGCGAGCGCGAGAAGCCGGCGCAGGGCGGCAAGGCTGATGTGCGCGCAGAGCGGCTCGCGGCCCAGCTCAAGGCCAATCTGCGCCGCCGGAAAGATCAGGCGCGCGCCCGCGCGGAGTCCGGTCAGGAGGGTTCCGGCTAGGGCGCCTTGCCGCTGCCGCGGCGCGTTCCTTGTTTCGCCCCGATTGGTCGGCTAGACGGATCGGACGGCGCGGGCCGTGCCGAATCTCCGCCCGGCGGGGTCCCGTCCGCGCCGAGCCCGCCTTTCGCCGCCCTCATCGAGGAGTTCCGCATGGATCGCATCCGCATCAAGGGTGGCAACCCGCTTCACGGTACGATCCCGATCTCGGGGGCCAAGAACGCCGCCCTGCCGCTGATGATCGCCTCGCTGTTGACCGAGGACGAACTGACGCTGACCAATGTTCCGCGCCTCTCGGACGTCAACAACCTCGCCCGCATCCTCGGCAATCACGGTGTCGACGTGACGATCGCCGGCAAGCGCTCGGGCGACGAGGTGCTGACCGGCCAGACGGTGCGCCTCAACGCCCGCTCCATCGTCGACACCACCGCCCCTTATGAACTCGTCTCGACCATGCGTGCGAGCTTCTGGGTTATCGCGCCTCTGCTCGCGCGCATGGGGCGGGCCAAAGTCTCCCTGCCGGGCGGTTGCGCCATCGGCACCCGGCCCGTCGACCTTCTTCTGATGGCGCTGGAGCGCCTCGGCGCGGTCATCGAGATCGACGCGGGTTATGCCGTCGTCTCTGCGCCCAAGGGTTTGAAGGGCGCGGAGATCGATTTTGCCAAGGTCACGGTCGGCGGCACCCATATAGCGCTGATGGCGGCCGCCCTCGCCGACGGCACCACCGTTATCCAGAACGCTGCCCAGGAGCCGGAAATCGTCGATCTCGCCGATTGCCTGGTGAAGATGGGCGCCCGGATCAAGGGCCACGGCACCCCCACGATCGAGGTGACCGGCGTGTCGCGGCTCAAGGGCGCGCATCACGGGGTGGTGGCCGACCGCATCGAGACCGGCACCTACGCCATGTGCGTCGCCATGACCGGCGGCGACGTGCTGCTGGAGGGCGCGCGGCCGGAACTGCTGCAATCCGCCCTCGATGTGCTGGGTCAGGCGGGCGTCGAGATCAGCGCGACCAACGAGGGCATCCGCGTCGCCCGCAACGGCCACGGCATCGAGCCCGTCTCGGTCACGACCGACCCCTTCCCGGGCTTTCCGACCGACCTGCAGGCCCAGCTCATGGGCCTGATGACCCGAGCCAAGGGCACCTCGCGGATCACCGAGACGATCTTCGAGAACCGCTTCATGCACGTGCAGGAACTGGCCCGGCTCGGCGCGCACATCAACCTCGACGGCCAGACGGCGACTATCAAGGGCGTCGATACGCTGAAGGGCGCGCCGGTCATGGCGACCGACCTCAGGGCCTCGGTTTCGCTGGTGATCGCGGCGCTTGCGGCGCAGGGCGAGACCACCGTCAACCGGGTCTACCACCTGGACCGCGGCTTCGAGCGGCTGGAGACGAAACTCTCCGCCTGCGGCGCCGACATCGAGCGTATTTCCGGCGGGTAAGGCAAGCCTTCCGTAAGGTATGGCTGGTACCGGGGAGGCTATCAGCCGCTTCGGATGCCATGACCATTTCAATCCGCTCACGCCGCACCGGTCCCGCACTGGGGCAAAAGGACAAGCGTCGCGCGCGGCGGCAGGATGTTGTCTATCCCGTTGCCATCGAAAATCCAGCGGACGGGTCCAGCATACCCTGCGTGATCCAGGACATTTCCGAGACCGGGGCCAAGCTCGGCCTGAAGGATACGGCTGCAATTCCGGACGAGTTCCTGCTGCACCTCTCCGGAAACCGCCAGGCGAGGCGCCGCTGCCTGCTTATCTGGCGTGGCGATCATGCGATCGGCGTGCGTTTCGTGGAACAGGACGCCTAACGGAAATGAAGCGCCCGCCAATATAGCGGACGCCCCATCCCCATTGCGAAACTGCAGATCAGTTAGCCGCAGCGGCGTTCCCGACGGATCACGACCGTTCCGTTCGGCCGCTCGGTGCGGATCGTCACGTTGCGGCAATAGCCGTTGTCGCGGACCACGACCCGGTCGGGGCGGCGGTCGCGAACGATGACGCGGTCAGGGCGACGGTCGCGGATAATGACACGGTCCGACCTGCGATCATCTCGCCAGTGGCGACGCCCATCCCGACCATCGTCGGAGCGAATGCTGACGCCGCCTTCGCCGGCCCGGATACGGACATCCTGCGCGAAGGACGGGGTAGCGAGAAGAAGTGCGGCACCGAGAGCGCCGAGAGCTGCGAATTTCATGGTCCTGTTCTCCTTTTGATGAGGGCAGAACCTACGAGCAGGGGCGATGTTCCGACGGTGACGGCTCCGACTGTGGCGCGATCCGACGACTTACGTTGCGGAAATGCCTGATCTCAGCGCGTCGCAACAGGCGCGGGAGAGGGCGATTCCCGCGGCCGCCCGTCTTCCAGATAGGCCTGCAGCTGAACGACGCCGCGCTGCATGTGGTGGTCGATCTCGGCCACCATGAGATCGATTCTGTCGCCCAGCGCCAGGTCAACATATCGCCGGTGGGCATCGTCCAGCGGTCCCGCGCGCCCATGGGCCTTCTGGTGGACCGCGAGATAGAGGTGCAGCCGCGCCGATATCCGTCGCCATGTCTCCAGAAGCAGCCGGTGGCCGCAGAATTCGTAGACCGTCGAATGAAATTTCACCTCTGCGAGCGAGGAAGCGAAGCCGTCGCCGGCCGGCAGGGCGAGCAGCAGTTCCTTGTGGCGCGCCTTCAGCGTGCGCGCGAAATGCGGCGTCCGCCGGTCCCATATCTGCTCGAAGGCGAGCGTTTCCAGCGCGGTGCGCAGCGAGTAGATCTCGCTGACATCGTCGCGCGACAGGCTTACGACTCGCGTCGCCGTATAGGGCACGGAGACGAGTAGCCCCTCTTCCGCGAGCTGGCCCATGGCCTCGCGCAGCGGCCCGCGGCTGACGCCGAATTCGGCCGCGAGCTGTTGTTCCGTCACCGCGCTGCCCGGCGCGATCCGCCCGTCGACGATCGCATGGCGCAGGCGTTCGGCGATCTGATCGCGGAAGGTCGTTCGCCTGATCTGGGCCAGCGGATCGTCCATCGGGGCGGACGCGGTACCTGTCATCGGGCGACCCATGCCTGATAGAGCTCGGAGGCGCGCTGCGTCATCGAGCCCGGCACGCCCGCGCCGATCGTGCGGCCGTCGATCCGGGTCACGGGCGTGACGCCGCCCAGCGTGCCGGTCACGAATGCCTCGTCGGCGCCATAGACCTCGGCCAACGTGAAGTCCTTCTCCCGGACGGGTGCGCCGGACGCCGCCCACGCATCGATCACCGCCTGCCGGGTGAGGCCCTTGAAGCAGTAGCTGCCGGTCGAGCTCCACAGTTCGCCGCGCCGCACGATGAAGAAATTGGTCGAGTTGCAGCTTGCGACGAATCCGTGCGGGTCGAGCATCAGCGCCTCGTCCGCGCCGGCATTGATCGCCTGGATCAGCGCCTGGATCAGGTTGAGCCGGCTGTGCGAATTGAGCCTGAGGTCGAAGACATCGGGCGTGCTGGTGCGGAAGGTCGAGGTGAAGAGCAAGAGGCCGCGCGCCTTCGATTCCGGGCGCGGCGTCTTGTACTCGGCGACGATCACCATGGTCGCCTTGCCGATGACGAAGCGAGGGTCCTGGTTCGGCGTCTTCTTGACGCCGCGCGTGACCATCAGCCGGATATGGGCGCCGTCGGTCATGCCGTTGCGCGCCAGCGTCTCGTCGATGGCCTCGGCCACCTCCTCGCGGCTGCGGCCGATGTCGAGCGCAATGGAATTGGCGCCCTCGAACAGCCGGTCGAGATGGGCCTCGCGCTGGATCAGCCGGCCGCTCTTGAGCCGCAAGCCCTCCCAGACGCCATCGCCCAGCACGAAGCCACTGTCGAAGATCGACACGCGCGCCTCGTTGCGCGGCACGAAGGCGCCGTCGACATAGACCAGCACGGCCTCGTTGCGCGGATCGTCGAGATAGCCCTGGGCGCTGCCCGCGGTGCTGCTCATGGCACTGTTCCCGTCAGAAATTGAACCGGCGGTGGCCGGCGATGAAGGCCTGGGTGAGCGGCCGGCGCGGCGTCTTCAGCACCTCGTCCGGCGTGCCCTGTTCGTAGATGCCGCCCTCGGCGAGGAAGATGACCCGCGTCGCCATGTGATAGGCGAAGCCGATCTCGTGGGTGACGAGCAGCATGGTGCGGCCGTCCTCGGCCAGCGACTGGATGGTGTTGAGGACCTCGCCGACGAGGGCCGGATCGAGCGCCGAGGTCGGCTCGTCGAACAGCAGGATTTCCGGCTCCATGGCCAGCGCGCGCGCAATGGCGACGCGCTGCTTCTGGCCGCCGGACAGGTGCGCGGGATAGGCTTCGGCCTTGTCGGCAAGGCCGACGCGGGCGAGTTCGGCCAGGGCCTTCGGCCGGGCCTCGTCGCGCGCGAGGCGCTTCACCGTTACGAGCCCCTCCATGACATTGGCGATGGCGGTCATGTGCGGGAACAGGTTGAACTGCTGGAACACCATGCCGACGCGCTGGCGCAGGCGGTTCAGCGCGCGTTCGTCGTAGCGCATCTCGGTCACCCCGCCGCGCTCGCGCGCCTCGCCGACCGGTTCGCCGCCAAGCACGACGCGACCCTCGTCGGGGCGTTCGAGGAAGTTGATGCAGCGCAGGAGCGTCGACTTGCCGGAGCCCGACGCCCCGATGATGGCGATGCGGTCGCCGCTCGCGACATCGAGGTCGATGCCCGAGAAGACCGGGCTTGCGCCGAAGCGTTTGCCGAGATCCTTGAGGCTGAGAACGGGGCCGGCCATCAATCGCTCCGCGCAAGGCGCCGTTCGAGCGCATAGGTCGCGCGCACAAGCGGGTAGAGAAGCAGGAAGAACAGCGCGCCGACGACCGTGTAGACCTCCAGCGGATTGAAGTTCAGCGACGCCACGAGCTTGCCCTGATGCAGGAGCTCGACATAAGCGACGACGGAAGCAAGCGTCGTCATCTTGAAGATCTCGATGCCGCGATTGGTCAGCGCCGGCAGCACGCGCCGGAGTGCCTGCGGCAGGATGATGCGCCGCAGTGTCTGGAGGCCGCTCATGCCGATGGAGCGCGCTGCCTCCCATTGTCCCGGCTCGATGGACTGGATGCCGCCGCGATAGATTTCGGCGGAATAGGCGGCCGAGTTCAGGGATATGCCGAGGATCGCCGCCATGAACGGGCTGATCTCCACGCTGACCAGCATGGGCAGGGCGAAATAGAACCAGAGGATCTGCACCAGCACCGGCGTGTTGCGGAAGAACTCGATGAAGCCGATGGCGAGCCAGCGCAGCGGCGCGTGGCGGGACCGCCGCCCCAGCGCGACGATCAGCCCGAAACCGAGGCCGAGGACGAGGCAGACGAGGAACAGGCGGATGGTGCCGACGGCACCGATTGCCAGCGCCTGCCAGTTGTCGAGGATCGGCGCGAAGTCCCAGCGATAGGTCATCAGCGCGCCGCCATTTCGCCGCTCGCCGCCATGCGCCGCTCGACCAGCGCGCCGAGGGCGCTGAACAGCGAGATGGTGACGAAATAGATCAGGGCCGCGACCGTGAAGACCTCCAGCGGCCGGAAGGTCTTCTGGGCGAGTTCGTTGGCCTGATAGAGCAGATCGGCATAGGAGACGGTGGCGACCAGCGTCGTGGTCTTCATGAGTTCGATGGAGCGCTCCATCATGGCCGGGAACATGCGTTTGATCGCTTGCGGCAGGACAATGCGCGTCATCGTCTGCGCCCCGTTCATGCCGATGGCGCGCGCCGCCTCGCGCTGGCCCTTGTCAACGGAGACGATGCCGGCCCGGAATATCTCCGCGAAGAAGGCGCCCGACTGGATGGTGAAGGTCAGCGCCGCTGCGAGATAGGGTGTCATCTCGACGTTCAGCACGATGGGCAGACCGAAATAGAACCAGAAGAGCTGGACCAGCGGCGGGGTGGTGCGAAACACCTCGATGACGATGCCGGCCGGCACGGAAAGGGCCGGCATGCCCGACAGGCGCGCCAGCGCCAGCGCGAGGCCGACGGGGAGCCCGCCGGCCAGTGCCACCGCGGTCAGCGCCAGCGTGTTCCAGAGCCCCGCCAGAAGCAGGCCGCTATTGGCGAGAACCGGCGCGAAGTCCCAGGCGTACATCGTCGCCGCCGCGTCAGCCGAGCATTTCCTTGATGATCGGCGGGGCGGCCTTCGGATCGAGGCCGAAACCGGTCAGGAATTCCTCGTACCAGGCCTGAATCTGGCGTGAGTTGTAGTATTCGGTGATCCGCGCATCGACCCACTCGGCGAAGGCCGTGTCGCCCTTGCGGACAGCGGCGCTGGAAGGGTTCGACTGGGTCGGCTGTGGCACGACGATCTTGCCGGCGCCGAGCCGCTGGCGCGCGGCGATCAGCGGCGGATGGAACAGACACACCGCCTCGACGCGGCCGGATTGGAAGGCGGCGATGGCCTCGGTATTGCCGGGGAAGCGCTGGATCGCCGCCTTGGCGACATTGGTCGTCAGGAATCGGTCCATGCTCGTCGCCTGCGGTACGGCGATCCGCACCTCCGGCTTGTTGAGGTCTTCCCAGTTGCGGACGGCGAGGTCGTCCTTCGCCAGCACTGCGAGCGAATAGTAGAGCAGCGGCGATTTCGGGAAATCGACGGCCTGCGCGCGCTCAGGGGTAGCATCCAGCACGTACATGATGTCGATGCGGTTCGCCTGCAGCGCGGCGATGGCGGTGCCCCAGGTGACCTCCACCGGCTCGAACCGCACGTTCAGCGCGGCAGCCATGGCTTTGCCGACGGAGACGCCGACGCCGGACGACCATTCGCCCGTGCGGGCGTCCTTCGAATACCAGGGCGGGGCCTGCGTGACGCCGACGCGCAGCGACCCGCGCCGCTTCACCTCGTCCAGCGTGCCGCCGGCCTGCGAGAGGGCCGGGCTGCCGATGACGGCAGCACCAGCCGCAACGCCGAATGCCCCAGCGAATGTCCGTCGGTCGATCATCGTGGCCCCCATTTTATGATCCCGGTCCCGCGCAGCCGCGGGCGCTCCGTCAAGAATTGAACGACCCAGATTGTTGATTGTCAACAATCTGGGTCGGCGAGGTCTCGCCACGTCGGTTGGCATCGCCGGGCAGTTCGGCTGCGTCTGCCGCTGCCCAAGCCGGTGACGAGGCTCGCGCAGGGCGGCGCCATTCACGACCATGTGGCGTCCCGCCACCAGCCTGCCGCGGGCGATTGCGGCGCGCCGGATGATCCGCTACACAGGCTGCGCGTTGCAGGATTATCGCAGCGCCGGCATGCACCCGTAGCTCAGCTGGATAGAGCGTTGCCCTCCGAAGGCAAGGCTAAGTCAAGTGGGCAGTGGGCGAAGGTCGAAAAAGTCGAGGGAAACCAAGCGATTGGCGAAACTCGAAGGAAGCAGGAAAACTGCTTCCGTGGTCACGGAAGCACCGCGGAAGCAAATCAGAGGGAGTGTGTGGAGTACGAACGGCGACAATCGGCAGCGACTTCAGGCTCACTCCGTTTGCATCCGCTCGATTGTTGGATTCGTGATTGACCCTGCTCGGTCGCGGACACTATCTGAATACCGATGCACCCATAGCTCAGCTGGATAGAGCGCACCCCTCCGAAGGGTGAGGTCTCAGGTTCGAATCCTGATGGGTGCGCCACCCTCCTTGAATGTTGGCTTAGTCTAGCGGGTAAGAGCGTTGGCTCCCCCCACACGGAATCTCCCCTCTTTTACGAGCAGAGCTTGTGTTTGATCGTGGCGCGAAGCCCGATGACCAAGCATCAATTTCGTACGCCACATCAAGATCGGCTCGAGCTGTTAGTCCTCTCAGCCCGGTAACAACAGCGTCCCCTGGCCAGCCACTCGTCTGAAATACATATACAAACTTCGGACAGTCTCGTGAGCTGCCCTCTCATCGCGAAGATCATCACGAAGGCAAGATCGTCGCAGATCGCGCGGTGATCGGCTATGGAGTTCGACTGAAGCCTATGTTTGCGAGAGCTTGGATTGGCCCTCATCGAACCAAAGATCATTGCTCCCGACAGCTCGCATTGGGCGAAGTGGCTCGACGCGGCCTCAGCGAAGGACAGCGATCGGCGTCAGAGGGCGCGTGCGCTGCATGAGCGGTTGATGGGGCTGGGTCGTATCCCACTCTTGTCCTGGCATCATCTTGAGGAACTGCTGGGCGGCGAGGATGACGACGCCGCCCGCGCGCGGGTCGCCTTTCTCCAGGACCTACCCATGCTGGCCTATATTCGGCTACCCAAGGATGAGGTCGGGCTCGGGTCGATTGCGCAGGTGCTGGCGGCCGAAGCGATCGCAGCCACCGAAGGACATGGCGATCTCATTTCAATCCGCGACTGCGCCCGCGAGCTGTTGCTGAAGACGGGATCGGGCACGCAGGCAATCGGCGAAGAGACCTGGGTGTGGGAGGTGGTCCGGCCGATGCTGCGGTCCCGCAAGGGCAAGACCGACATGATCGCGGCACTCAGTCCGTTGCGGACGTTCGACGAAAACCGGACGATCGGCGAGTTGGCCAAGTCGGCGATCAATCCGCCCGGCCAGATGCGCGCGCAGCTCAATCGGATTCACGCGAAGGCGCTGCAGGAGGCAACGCAGAGCACTGGCGGCGATGCCGCGCGTGCACGTGTCATGGCCGATGACTTCGTAGCGCAGGTCGTCGCCATGATGCCTCCGCCGGGCACAACGGTACGTGAACTGCTGGTATCGACGCTCGTCGGCCAGGGCCTGGACGAGGACGAGGTCCGGGACGAATATGTCCTCGCCGATCTTAGTCGGCTGGCGCTATTCAGAAGCCAGCTTCGGGTGGTGGCGTCGGATACAGGACGGTCGTTCGAGGCGCTCAAGAAGGTGCCGATGGATGTGCTGCCCAGCCGGATCATCGGCGAGGCGCTCCGGACGCATGGTCAACCGAGGCCGCTCCGCCCCGGGAGCGACCTCAACGATGGCTATCTTGGGGTCCTCGCCGCCTATTGCGCGGTCCTGTATGTCGACAAGCGCACCGCCGAGGACTTCTCGCGCGCGCAGCGCAAGGAACCCCGGCTGAAGGGGTTAATCGGTGAGATCAGCAAGGCCGCGGACTTCGAGGCGCTGCTAGGGCCTATTCCATGCTGATCGCACTCAGGGGCGACGACCGGGCGCGGATCGAAGCGGCGCAGGCAGCCAAGGGGCCAGCCTATGCCTGCCCAGGCTGCGGCGAGCCGGTGTCGCTAGCGAAGGGGCGCATCCGCCGGCCCTATTTCGGGCATCGGCCGGGGGCGGTCTGCAGCTATGCCGCACTTGAAACCTGGGAGCATCAGCAGGCCAAGGAGGACTTTGCCGCCGCTTTTCGCGCGCGCAGCCTATTGTGCGATGTCGAGGTAGAGGTGCTGTCGGTCGACGGCGATCGGCGCGCAGACGTGCTGTTGCATGCGCCGGGCGAGGCCTATCGCGTGGCGCTCGAGGTGCAGCATAGCACGCTCGGCTATGCCACCCTGGAGCGACGCACCGGCGCCTACTTGGCCGCAGGTGTTGCGGTCATCTGGGTGCCAATCCTCATCCGGAAGCGTCTCGGCGAAACGAACCGGATCGCAGGGACCGAAATATTCTATGTGAGCCATTATTCGGCGCCTCCCTGGCAGCTCTGGATCCATGACCTCCAGGGACAGCTATGGTTCTATGACCCGGTGACCCGCGGAGTTTGGCGCGGGATGCTCGACAATTGCATGCTCTACCGGAATCCGACGTCCTGGTTCGCAGACGGCGACGAACATAGCGCCGGCGGACATTGGTATGCGTCGGAGCGTTGGAGCAGCCTCTTCCTCCAGGGGCCATTCAGCCTCTCTCAACTCCGGGCGCGCCGCGTGAAGTGGGCCCCTCGCAAGCGGCGCAGCTATTACCTTCCCGGCGGGATCGGCGCCGACTTCGTGCTAGCCGACGAGCCTGCGGACTATACTATGCCGGTGCGGATCGCCGCTGCCGAGACCGAAACGGCGCGCGGCTTTCACTATTATCGTGTAGAGCATCGAGTCGATAACGCTTGGGTCGGCGTATCTCTTGCAGAAATGCCCCTTCCAGACACCGTCCGGGAAATCGTGCCCAATGTCATGAGCTTGAAGGCTTTGCGAGCCGAAACATGAAAATAGCAGAACGAGCAATCGAAAAACTAGCGAACCAGATGCGCATTTATGCAGAGGAAAACGTAAGGTTCGACGCGCTGAAGAAAGTCGACCTCCAGGAAGCAATCGACAATCTGGACCGCAAATTTGAGGCCAAACTAGAAGCCTTTCACAGCCTCTACGACGTAGATAAAGCGGCCTTTGACTATTTTGAGCATGCCGATACGGCGGTAGTTTTGCTATTGCGAAACGCAATTCACCACAGAGATCATGAGCTGTTTTCGAGTTGGAATGCGACAATGGCCCAGGAAGGAGGTCCATTGAGGTTCTTGGGAGCCGAATTTCTGATAGCTAGCCACCATGTTGCTGGTGGCGGACATGTGGGTAATCAACTTTACAAGGCAGAGGACTTCCTTTTACGGGTCGACAGCGGGCTAAATTCACCTGCTCTCGAACGCAAAATGAGCGCGAAAAACCGGGTCAAAATTCTGGAGCAGTTGAGCACGGACCTCGGGTTCAACGAGTTGTTTGCCAAGGCAAGCGCCGAACGTTATCCAACCGGGCAAATTTATTTGAACGTCATACCGATATTCATTTCTGCCGTTTGCAGAACATTCAAAAGCCTGAAAGTCAGAGGAGCAAACTTCGCCGGGTTCGATGCAAGAACATATGAGATGCACTTTACAGATGAATTGAAAGTCGACCTCTCGGTGCTTTCCTACAAAATGATTCGAATACGCTAGTCGCCCGCGACGTTCACGGCACGGTATTGCTGTCGCAGAATGCCGACGATGAGATAGGCCCTTCGCACCCAGAAATACGAGTTCGGTGGCCGCTAAGGCGATCGAGGTCGCGCTATCCTGCGTCTGACCCATCCCTGCCGAAGCAGATCGGCCAGGAAGAGGTCCTAGTTCTCTAGCTGCGGCACCCTGATCGCCGCGCCCATCAAGGCGCACACGCATTGCTTTGCCGAGGGTCTCAATCCAAGGCCAACATTTTGACGCGGCCTATTTAGGATTGGCTCCACCAAGATTTCAGTTTGGAAAGCAAGAGGGACGACGCTCCCGCCAATTCATCAAATACCCTCCTGATCCAGCTTGGCGGCTTTGGCACGTAGAGTTCTGCATCGCGACGATCGCGCGCTTGAACAGCTTGGATAATCTCCGGGGCCATTACAGGTGCCCATTGAACGCGGTTCGCGCTGATCCAATAATGGGAGCGGCAGGGAAAGCTCCAGTTCCCAATCGATGGTGTTAGGGACACCTTCGCCGCACGCTCTGTAATCCGCCATTTTGCCGGGTTAAGAGGCGTCACGACTTCGCGCTCACACCCGCAGCAACACAGATGTGATGCGGTCGCGTATCGCCGCGAAATATACAGGACGCCCGGTTCCAGTCGGTCCGGGATGAATTCGACGAATTCCGGCCTGAGGTGCGATGCGCCTGTCATTCGGCACCTTCGTGCACAATCTCCCCGGACCCGATCGAATAGCCGGTATAAAAGTGACCGCGCGCCTCGCGATAGACCCCGAACAGCTGCTTCCACCGCATGACGGCAAGCGAAGCGTTGAACGAGTTCAGCTCGGCGATCTGAATGTTCGTGGCGTATTCGTTGGCCCCGCCGTCATCATCGGCATAGGAGATGTGAGGCGCCGCTTCTTCGCGGGTTTCCGCCGTGCTGGTCGTCAGGCGCACGATGCCGCCGAGCTGCCCGTCATTGAGCAGCACGCCCATGCCGACGTCCACGAACGGGGTGCCGTTAGCCACCAGGCGATGAACGACGGCCCGCTTGACGGGTCCCCGGTCGAGGCAGACGAACACAAAGTCCAACCCGTCGAGCAGCGCGACATTCGCTTCGTCCAGGAAGACATCGTGCGCGACGATGCCCTTATGCATGTTCGAGTATAGAGCCGCGAAATAGGAAACTTTCTGCGGCTTGTTCTCAAGGTCTCCGAGCGACGGTGCTCCCGGCGCACGGAACGCGTTGTGCTGGGAGAAAACATCGCCGTCTATGATCCGGATTTCGGTCACCGCCGTCTTCGCGACAAGGTCCAGAATGTAAGCGCCCGTTCCGCCGAGTCCGGCGATGCCGATGCGCTGACCGGCGATCTTGCCGTTGACCGCCCCGATACCGGCGCGGCTCGTCGCCGTGTCGACATACCTGAAGACGCAAGTATCATCGTCCGCAGGAATGGCCGGATACGTGCGCGCACCCACGCTGTCGTCCAGCTTGTGGGCCTCGCCCGCAATGCGCGCGATGTAGCTCGTCATCTTGTGATGGTAGTCGCGGTAATCCGCCTTCGCCGAAAACGTATGCTCGGCCCGGACGCCGTCGCCAAAATCCTGGGCGACGGAGCTGTTCTGGATGGCGGTGATCTTGCTGCCATCACTGTGACACGGGTGCGCGCCGGTCCAGTAGGCGACATGATCCGTCGGCTTGACGGTCTTGTCACCGGACAGCTCCAGCCGTGAAATCAGAACACCCAAACGAATGGTTGCCGACGAGTCGACATACGGAACGTCCCTGACGAGCAGGTAGCCGCCCCGTATGTCGAGGTCGTAACCCTCGTTCTGAAGCCGGAGAAGGTCCGGACTAAGAGCGATTGGTCGACGTGACATCGAATTCCATCCCTTCCTTGATCTTGACGGACTGGCCCTCGACGAGCGTACCCGCGGGCTTGTTACCGTGGCCGCGTGTGTACTGGACCGTGTACTGGATGCCGTCGCCGGTCGGCGGGTTCTCGAAGGCCAGGGCGATGACCTCTTCGAAGGTCAGAACCTCCTTCTTCGGCAGCGTCTTCGGACGGCCATTGACGATAACGGTGACGGTCTTCGGCCGTTTTTCGGGGCTGGGAGCATTCATGGGTTAGCCTTTCTGGCGGACAGCCGCCGGTAGGATGCTCGGTTACAATTGCGATCTAGCAATCAATTTGATATTATGATCCTTAGAATGAAATTGCAAGTTCGCAATCAATTTAATTTTCGCAACGGAGAGAGCATGACCGACCGTTTTGACAGCGACGCCTTCTATGCGGCCCTGAACGCCGCGCGCCTCAGCCGTCAAAAAACCTGGAAGGACGTAGCCGAGGAGGCCGGGGTCAACGCATCCACCCTGTCCAGAATCGGTCAGGGCGCGAAGCCGGACGTCAATGGCCTAGCGGCGCTTCTGTCCTGGTCAAACCTCAAGGCAGAATTGTTCATCCGGGGCGGCGAGCAGCAGGAAGCCGAGCCGATCGCCAAGATCTCGGCCCTGCTCCGTGCGGACCCGAAACTATCGTCGAACAATGCCAAATTGATCGAGGAGATCGTAATCAGCACCTACAATAATCTGCGGGATAAATGAGTTGAGCTGGCGACGCGGATTCAAAACGGAAGCTAATCGCATCGCTCTGCGGGTACGCGCGCAGATGGGCTTGCCGCCGGAAGCGCCCATCGATCCGGTGCTGGTCTGCGAGCGCTATGATATCCAGCTTATCAAGCTCAGCGATCTCGACAGACAGTCGCCGTTCCTCAGAACCAACAACTCATGCTTTTCTGCCGTGACGGTGCCTTGCGGCCTTAACACGGCGATCGTGCACAACGACTCGCATCATCCCTATCGCCAGCGCAGCAACATCTGCCACGAACTGGCGCACTGTTTTCTAGGCCACGAATGCACTCCGCCGCTGACCCCTGAAGGCGAACGCGCCCGTGACGGCAGCGTTGAAGCCGAAGCCAACTATCTCGCGGGTACGCTGCTGCTGACCAATGAGGGGGCATGGCACGTGATGTGCCGACAGCTTGTGGCCGAAGCGCAGCATCTCTATGGCATCAGCGGCGCGATGCTCAATTACCGTCTGCGCGTAAGCGGCGCGCAAACGCGGTACAGCCGTTCCGGTGCGTATCTGCTCGGCGCGCGCTAGGTTCTGATCGGGATTTCAATGACTGGCCGCAGCGGCTCCAACTGGGTCGCGTATTTACGAACCACCTGGTCGTAGAAGTCGGCAATGCCCTTTGCCCGCACCGTAAGCGCCAGCGCGTAGGGCAGCTTCTCCGCGGGCGTGAAGTTTCGGCCCTCCAAGCGGGCGTTATAGTGAATGTCGAAGCAGGGATTTTGCAGGCTCGACCCGCGAAACTTGCGGGTGGCGTGCAGGCAGTTTTCCCACTTCCACGCGTCCCGCCGCAGCTCCTCCTCATCGCCGCCGGAACGGACGCTTGAGAAAAAGCTCTTGGAATCGGCGTGCAGCTGCTCCTCGTTTTTGTATTTCCCGTCGTGAGGCCGGAACGTGACGTCCAGTCCGGCGCGCGTGTAGTTGCCCGGGTGGTGGGGATCGGTAAGGCACTTGTAGGACAACGTAGCGGTGATTTCGGCGTTACCGGCAATCCCGCCCTCCGGCAGCGGGATCGGCGCCCGGATGTATTTCGTCGGTGAAATGTCACCCTGGTAGATGACCCTGATTGTATCGTCGTCGCAGACGACAATGTCTTCGAGCGTCTGCGCGACGCGGCCCCAGCCTATCTCCCGGTGGGAATGGTCTGACGCTTCGGTCGAATGGATCAACAGCGTGCGCACGGCAAGCAGGCCAATGCTATTGCCGAAGTGCGCTCTTATGCCTGCGCCCAGGCGCAATGTGCTGGGTGCTGCGAAGGATGTGCCGCCGGTGGCTTCAAGGGCAAGCTTGCTGCCTCCACTGACTACGAGGAACGGTCTTTGCAGCGATCCGCCGAACTGAACGAGATCGGGCTTCATCAGGCCGGGGCTTCGTCCCGGTCCGACCGAACTGTAAGGCGCTCTGGCCCATGTCTCACCCGGTGAATCGGCGGCACCGACAGCCAGCGCATTCACGCAGTCCGACGGCACCTGCACGCGGTTGAGGCTCAGTTCTTCATCGCCTTCACCGTTGTTGCCGACCGCGACGGCGGCAAGCGTGTCCGCGCGCGCGAAGCGGTCATCAAGAACAGCGGTCCACGCGTGAACGTCATCGTCTTCGATGGTGAGAGACGGTCCAATGCTCAGATTGACGAAGTCATAGTGTTTTTGGTCCAGCGCGCTCGTTATGCGACCAAGCACTTCATACAGCTCATGCAGGTTCTGGCTGGGATCGCCGTCGAGGACCCGGTAGTGATCGACATTTGAGTAGGGCTGCGGGAGCGGCTTTGACGGATCAATCGAGCCGAACAAAAACGCAGATGTCACCCCAGTGCCGTGATTGAGAAATTCGTCGACGGCGAGGCCGGTGCCGACGATTTCATAGGGTGATGCCCAGGCCGACAGGGGATGCGACGGCGGCAAGCCGCCGTCGAAGATGGCGACGTTGATCGAGGGGTCCATAGCGGCGACAGGCGGCAGCTCGACGGCGACAGAAGGAATGCCGGAGGTGCGGAATGCCGGTTGCAGGACACGCAGTTGTGGCATCTGCCGGACGGCGCGGACGATGGAGAACAGGGCAATCGATTCGACGAGCGCGGCCGGGGCCTCCAACTCGACGAAGCATAGACCGCCCGCATAGAAGCGGTGGTTCAGACGGGCGTCGACGCCGAGCCCCCGCAGATAGGTACTGAATTCCGGCAGCATGGCACGCTCGCCATCCATGCCTTCCGTATGAAGGACGACCTCGAAGACGGTGTCCCCGCGCGCGGGGATGATCCCCTTGATCTTGTCCGCAACGCTTTGGGCTTCGATCGCCTCCAGCGTCATCAGATCCTTTGCGACCTGCGTGCCTTCGACGAGGCGGCCCATGGACGACTGCCAGTTTGCAAAGGCCTGCTTCGTCCCCATGACGAAGAGTTCGGTCGTCAGGGCTTCTTCAGGTGGTCGCCCTTTGGAGCGCTGAGCGGGCGTGATGCGCCGCGGCTTGCTACCGACGGGGGTCAGGCCTGTCTGACGGAGCAGCTCCGACGGGAAATAGGACTTGGCGATGAATTCCGGGTTCAGAACAACAGCTGCCACGGCCTGACCTTGCGGACAGGCCTGATCGGGCAAGGCCCTGATCTGACGGACGGTGTCATTGAGCATGGGTGCAAGACGGCCGCGCGCCTGCTGGAACGTATACGGCGTGATCTTCGGCCCTCCGCCCGAACGCACCACGACGTCCTGCGTGAGCCGCTCGCCCTTGCCGAGAAGGAAGTTTTGTTTAGCCATCGCGCTTACCCCCGTTTACTTTGCGCGGACGGTTCTTGGCGGTCCGGGCGCGAATGGTTTCCCGCGCGACGCCGGTGACTTCATGGGCCGCGCGCTGCGAAAGGACCCCCGCGCTGACAAGCTCTGCCGCAAGCGCGATGCGATCGTTCTTCGTGCCGGACTTGCCGTTGACGAGCCCGACCAGATGATCGTCAAGAGGCTCACCCAGTAGTGCCGCTTTCCGGCGCACTGACTTCAGCTCGCGGTCGATATCGCTGAATGACTGTCCTTCGAGCGCGATCGTAAGCACGCTTGCCCAGCTTTCTGTCTGCGCGCTGAGCGGCGCGAGCGCGGACATGAGATAAGCATGGATAGCTTCGCGATCCGGAAGCGGAAACTCCAGCGCCAAGTCAAAGCGTCTCCAGATCGCCGGGTCCAGCAGGTCCGGGTGATTGGTGGCGGAAACCAGTAGTCCTGTGGAAGGCCAGTCGTCGACTTGCTGGATAAGCACGGTGACGAGGCGCTTCAGCTCCCCGATTTCTCCGCGGTCGTCGCGACGCTTGGCGATGGCATCAAGCTCATCGAGCAGCAGCACGCAATCCAGCGTCTTGGCATAATCGAGAACATGCCGCAGGTTGGTACCTGTACGGCCCAAATAGCTGCTCATCACGGCAGCCAGATCGAGAATGAGAAGAGGCCTGTTGAGCTCGCGGGCAAGCCAGCGCGCCGCAAGCGTCTTGCCTACACCGGGAGCCCCTGTGAACAGAACGGTACGGCTCGGTTCAAGACCAGCTTTCTGAAGGCTCTCGATCCCTTTGCGTTCAGCCACAAGGGCATCGAGCGCTGCCTGTACCGCACCGGAATAGACCGGCTCGTGGTCCAACACCGGATGCTCTTCAATCCGCAACAGATGGAAGCGGGTATCGACATCGACGGGAAGGACGGCCTCCGTCTGCCGCCGCAGCGGCGAGGCGCGTGTGGGCGACTCGCGCAACAGAGAGGCGAGTGCAGTCGCCATGGTAGGTGCATTGTTCCGATAGCCTTTGGCAAAGCGATGGAGGAGCGCCATCACATCTTGCGGCCGCCCGGACAGCGCCACGCGCGCCAGATGCACCATATCTTTTTCGAGCTTGTTCTCTGCTGTTGCCACGCGCCGCCTTCTCCAACTTGGGACACGGCCAGCATATTACACGATGGAAGATTTTCCAATATGACCATTTGTTTTTCTTCCACTAATCGCATAATTTATTGATATTATTATATATTTTTTGGAAGAAAATATCAAATAGGCCTTTGGCCTTTCTAGTCGATGGGCTCCGCCTCGTGGCAGGCAAAGGAGGCGGGGCAGTATCCCCGACCTTCCGAGTAGCTGAGAATGAACCTTTTCGTAGGTCCCCGCGCCTGACGATGGTCCATTCGTAGACCATATAAATGACATATGGGCTGTTTATGAACCAATTCGCAATACGTGGGTTGCTACAGTCGACCGCCCGCCTATAATGATCCATTAATGGGCCGTGAAATCAATTTGCGGGCCATTTATGGACCAGATCAATGGCAAAGCCAGAAACAAGGGCCTATTCCTCCTACAGCCGCGACGCGCTGAAGCTGCTGGCCCAGATGATCCGGCGCGCGCGGATCGAGCGGAAGCTGACCACCCAGGAGCTCGCGGACCGCGCGGGGATCTCCCGCGGTCTCGTTCAGAGAATCGAGCGCGGCGACCCCGGCTCCGCAATCGGCGCGGTATTCGAGACCGCCGCCATTGTCGGGGTGCGCCTGTTCGATGCCGATCAACCGACGATGGCGGCTCATCTGTCCGCGAACAATGCCACGCTCGCCTTGCTGCCCAAATCAGTGCGCCCCTCGGGAAAGGTGAAGGATGACTTCTGAACAGCGCTATGCGGAGGCGTATGTATGGTCTTGGTTGCCGGGACAGACGCAGCCTGTGGTCGCGGGTCGCCTCGCCCGCGAGGGCAGCAACTTCCTGTTTAACTATGGCCGCAGCTATCTCGCCCGCGACGACGCGATCTCGCTCTACGAGCCAGAGCTTCCCTTGCGTGCGGGCGTCCTGCCGCTCCCGGCGGGACTGTCGATGCCCAATTGCCTGCGTGATGCCGCGCCGGATGCCTGGGGCCGCCGCGTCATCATCAATCGACGGTTGGGAGCAAAGGCCGGCGCAGCCGACACAGCCGATCTCGATGAACTCACCTACCTGCTGGAATCAGGGTCCGACAGGGTTGGTGCGCTCGACTTCCAGATATCGGCCTCGAAATATGTGCCGCGCTCTGCATCCGCCGCGCCGCTGGGGGAATTGCTGAACGCCGCGCGGCTGGTGGAAGAAGGTGTCCCGCTGACGCCGGAACTGGACGCCGCCCTGCTGCACGGCAGCTCGATCGGCGGCGCTCGGCCGAAGGCTCTGATCGATGACGGCGACGAGAAGTACATCGCCAAATTCTCTTCGCAGACCGACGTCTACAGCGTCGTAAAGGCGGAGTTCATCGCGATGCGGTTGGCGGCGCTGGTCGGCCTCGATGCGGCGCTCGTCAGGCTGGCGCATGTGGCGGGCAAGGACGTGTTGCTGATCCGGCGCTTCGATCGCAGGAAAATTGACGCCAGCTGGGAGCGCTTCGCGATGGTCTCAGCTCTCACTCTTCTCGGCCTCGACGAGATGATGGCGCGCTATGCCAGCTATCAGGAGCTAGCGACGATCATCCGGCATCGTTTCACCGATCCCAAGCCAACATTGCGGGAGCTGTTCTCCCGCCTCGTGTTCAATATCCTGTGCGGCAATACCGATGACCATGCACGCAATCATGCTGCGTTCTGGAACGGCGGTGCGCTGTCGCTGACACCGGCCTACGATATCTGTCCGCAAGGCCGCACCGGCCGAGAAGCCAGCCAGGCCATGTTGATCGACGGCGACCGGCGCTTCAGCCAGATCGCGGTATGCCTGGATGCCGCGCCGAGCTTCCTTTTGTCTCGCGACGAAGCGACCGCGATCGCTGCGGCGCAGATCTCGACCATCAAGGAGCAATGGCAGGCGGTGTGCGACGAGGCCACATTGAGCGTCGTCGACAGAGAATTGTTCTGGCGACGACAATTCCTGAATCCATTCGCTTTCGATGGCGCGCCCGAAACTCTGAGCAACCTCGCTCGCTAAGCATTGCTAGAGCGTGATGTCCCCTTCGATCTCCGCGTCAAGGTCGACTTCCATGCGTTGCGTCAGCACCGTCGCCTGATCTAGCAAAGCAGCGGGCATGGCGACGGTGGACTGCTCGGGACGTCGGGCAAAGTCCTCATCAAGACGTGTGAGAACTTGCTCCTCGAACGAGAGGGGCTCGGCGGGCGTCCTGTCTCGGGTCTGATCAAGCGCCTCGGTGTCCTCGTTGGTCAAGCCAATGCGGTGGCTCTGTTCGGCAGCATGCTGCCAAGGCTCTGGCGGGTTGCAGAGCGAGAGTGTCGATTCTGAGTCATGCCGCCAAGTTCTCCTCAGCTATCAGACCATCGTCTGGTGGGCTGCTCATCTTCTTTAAGAACCGAGCTAAAGTAGCCTTCCTGGCGCCGCGGTCGAGCGCATAGGACGTCTGCTTAAATTCCACGCCGTCTAGAAGGCCTTCAATATAACCAGAGATCGTATCGGTCGCCATGATCAACGCCGCGTCCAGCGTATGAATATACTTGCTCGTGACGGTGCCCCGGGAGTGCCCGATCAACGCCGCGATCGTGGTCTCCGTAAAGCCCAGGTCATTAGCCAGGCTCGCAAAACTATGACGAAGGACATGCGGCGTGACATCTGCCAAGGGCGTATTCTGGAAAATCTTCTCCCAATGATTGGGGAAGCTGCCGAAGGGGGTGTCCTCCCCGCCGCCGGGGAACACATAGGTCTTCGAAACCATCGATCTACGCTCCTCAAGGTATTCCATCACGGACAAACCAATCGGCCGGACGGATGCTCCCTCCTTGCTGTCGGCGAGGCGCAAACAGCTTGATTCAACGTCAACGTCTTCCCAGCGAAGCGCCACCATCTCAGATCGACGGCATCCAGTGAGTGCGAGCTGCCGAATGATATCTACGGTCATCTGGTACTTGTCGTTCTTGCTAGCCGCCTGGAGGATAGAGCCGAGCGCTCGGTACTCGGCATCGCTGAGGCGTCGGGTGCGCACGTTATCTTTTGGTCGCCGAACTCCGTGCGCGGGATTGGTTTCTATGATTCCAGCCTCGACGGCGTAAGTCAGTATCCCGCTGAGGAGTCCCACCGTGCGCGACGCTGCTCCCATGCCGCCCCGTACGATGGTTTTGCCGCGCAGCTTTCCCGTCTTAAAGCTGCAATTGGTCTTGCCAGCGATCACATCTTTCAAGACCCTATTGATATCCGCTTTGGTGAGGTCCTTCACCCGTCGCGTCCCGACCAGCGGGATGATGTGACGGTGGATTCGACCGATGTCGCTGAGGACGGTTGTCGGCTTCTTTGGCCGTCCCCCTTTGCCCATGATCAAGCCGGCGTTCAGGTCCTCGAGATAAAGCTCGCATAGCTCTTTGATCGTGATGGCTTGGTGATTGAGCTGCCGCTGTTCCGACGGATCTTCACCGCCCGCTATCTTGCCGAGGAGAACCCTTGCCTCCTGCCGCGCAAGCTCGGGCGTCCAGAATCCATGTAGTCCGATAGTGAAGCGGCGAGAGCGGCCAGCGAACCTGTAGTGAATGACATAGCTGCGCTTGCCAGAGGTATAGACCCTGAGGCCCAGGCCAGGCAGTTCGTTGTCCCAGATGAAGTAGTCCTTCTCCCGCGCTTTGGCGGATTCCGCAGTGCGTTTCGTAAGTTTGGGCATGTGTGTTGTGACCGGCGTTTTCCTTGCGAACGCGCCAAGGAAGCGCCGGGGACGAGGAACGCCAAAGAGCAACTCGCTGGTCTGGTCTGCCTGGCGAAATTCGTCTGTTAATTTCAGCATCTTACATCGGCTGACACGCCTGTGCCGACCTATGTCGCTGACTACATCCCTCCGAAGGCAAAGGTCGCACGTTCGAATCGTGCCGGGTGCGCCAAACATCCCCATGTGATTGTTTGTCTTTTGACCGAGTCGCAGTCGGGGCCCGCATGGGCGGCCTTTTGAAATGGCCACCCAATTTGACTTCCGGAACGGGCCCCTTGCGGACGTTTTCAACGTCCGTTTATGAGCGGCGCCAGATCACCCCTTGTCGTGCAGCCGGTTTGAACAGCACTCCGCCGACCGCCTTCTACTAAAGGCGCAACCGTTTGAATGGCTTGGACGTTTTGACGCTATTGGCCGTTCAAGCGGAGTTGCGGAACACTTGGCTATCCTGCGTGCAATGCTGATGAGTCCTAGTGCGTCTTCCGCCAGGCAAGCAGCCTGCGCTCAACCTCGGCGATGATAGCCGCAGCCAAATAGCCGACCGTGCCCAGCAGGATGACCCCCGCGAACAGGTCCGGCGAGCGAAACATGCGAGCCGAGATCAGGATCCACTGCCCGAGCCCGTCCAGTCCCGCGACGATCTCGCATACGACCGACAAGATGAGCGCGACCGTCAGGCTGACGCGCATGCCTGCGAGGATGTCCGGCATCGCCGAAGGCAAGGATATCTTGGTCACCGTTTCGAGCCGCGAGAGGTTCAACGCCCGCGCGACCTCGAGAAGGCGCGGCTCGACCCCTTGATAGCCCTGGATGGTTGCCAACAGCATGGGCCAGAGCGTGCCGAAGGCGATGACGAATATCGCCATGCCCTCGCTCAGCCCATAGAGCGCGATGGCCACCGGAATGATGGCGGAGACGGGCAACGGCCGCAGGAATTCCAGCGACGGCGCGACATAGATGCGCGCCCGCCGCGAGGAGCCGATCAGCGAGCCCAGGACGATGGCGGCGGCGCAGGCGGCCAGCCAGCCGAAGGTCATGTGCTGTAGCGTGCCGATGAGCTTGCCGCCGAGCCCGCGATCGGCGAAGCCGTTGACCAGTGCCGCCCAGGCCCGGTCCGGACCGGGCAGGAAGATCGGCGAGATGAGCTGCGCGTTGGCAACGAGCTGCCATGCGAGGACCAGGCTCGCAGCGAAGGCAAAACTGGCGATGCGCCATGAGATTTGGGCGAGCGGGCTCATCGCATCGCCTCCGAGATCGCGGCCCGGCCGAACAGGTGCCGCTGCGCGAGGAGCAGCGCCGCGTTCCAGGCGAAGCCGACGATGCCGATCCAGAGCAGGTAGCCGAGCATCACGTCGGGCCGCAGCGCTTGCTGTGCCGTCATCATGGCGTGCCCGAGGCCTTGCGGATTGATCGTGATTTCGACCGTCACTGCGACGATCAGTGCCGCGCCGGCGGCAAGCCTGAAGGCCACGAAGATCTGCGGCAGCGCCGCGGGCAGGACGATCTTGGTGACGCGCGCGACCGGCGACAGCCGCAATGCGCGGGCGACCTCCATGAGGCGCGGCTCCACACCCCTCACGGCTGACCGTGTCAGAATCAGCGTCGCAAAGAGGCAGGTCTTGGCCACGATCGAGAATTCCAGCGCGTAGCCGAAACCGAAGACCATCAGGGCGATTGGAAGGAGCGCCACCGAAGGGATGGGCCGGATGGATTCGATGGAGACTTCCAGCAACCGGTCGAGCGGGCGGAGAAGCCCGGTCATGATGCCGAGGACAAGCCCGATCGACGAGCCGATGGCAAGGCCGATCACGGCGCCAAGCAGGGTATCGCGGGTCGCGCGCAGGACGGACCCGTCGGCAAGGCCCTGACCGAGCGCCATGACCGCGGCGGAAGGTGGCGCCAGAGCGTCGCTGACGACCGGGAAAGCCCTCAGCCAGATCTCGAAGGCCAGCACGGCGAGCACCGGCAGGATGAGGCCTTTCAGCCGGTCTGCGGACATCACCGGTGGCCCTCCGACTTCTCGATGAAATCGAACAGCACGCGCCTCAGCCGCAGGAACTCGGGCTCTTCGCGCGTGGTGAGCTGGTTGCGCGGCCGCGGCAGGTTGACCTCCACCTCGATGCCCACGCGGCCGGGATGCGGCAGCAGGCCGATGACCCGGTCGCCGAGATAGATCGCCTCTTCGAGGTCGTGGGTGACGAAGATGATCGTGGCGCCGGAATCGGCGTGCAGCGCGAGCGTCTCGTCCTGGAGCGATTGGCGCGTCATGGCGTCGAGCGCGCCGAACGGCTCGTCCATCAGCAGCGCCTGCGGCTCCTGCGCAAGGCATCGCGCGATCTGCAGGCGTTGCTGCATGCCGCCCGACATTTCGGTCGGGTACTTGTCGGCATGATCGGCGAGCCCGACCTTGGCGAGGCAGGCTTCGATCCGGCCCTTGCGCTCGGCGGCCGGCACTTTCGCAGCTTCAAGCGCCAGCGCCACGTTGCCCGTCGCGGTACGCCAGGGCAGCAGCGCACGACCGTAGTCCTGGAATATGATGGCGACATCCTGCCGCGGCATGGTCATCGGCGCGCCGTCGAACAGCACGGAGCCCTGCGAGGGACGGTAGAGCCCGCCGGCGAGGCGCAGCAGCGTAGTCTTGCCGCAGCCGGACGCGCCCACGATGCACAGGATCTCGCCCTTGCGAACGGCGATCTCGATGCCGTCGAGGATCAGCTTGCCGCCGAGGGTAAGGCCGACGCCGCCGAACTCGTAGAGCGCTGGCCGGCCGGATGGGTTCATTGCACTGTCGGTCATGGAGTTCCCGTTTCGGGATAGACGTATTTGAGCGTCGAATGGATGTGGGCGATCAGTTCGGCGCGGGCCGCGTCGAAGCCGCGTTCGAGCACGCGGTTGGCGAGCCGCTCGTGGGACGCGATGAACCGGTCGGGGTCCGAAAACTGCTTCATCATGATCCGCCGGTATCGATAGGCCTGGTCGTAGAGATCCGAGATTGTCTGTTTCAGTCGCGCCGAACCGGCCGCGCCGATCAGCTCCGAATGGAAGGTCTTGTGGAGTTCATCGAACTCCTCGGTGCCTTCGCCGAAGGCCGAGCCGTGACGGGCCACGTAGCGCTTCAGCCGGTGGAAGCTTGCGAGGATCGCAGCCTCCCAGGCATCTGCGCCATTCTCGATGGACAGGCGCAGCGCCTCTGTTTCGAGCACGCAGCGGATGTTGGTGATATCGGCGAGGTCGCTGCGCTCCAGCGGGGCCACGCGGAAGCCGCGTTGCCCGATGGCGATGATCAGATCACGCGAGGCCAGTCGCGACAGCGCCTCCCGGACCGGCGTCGCCCCGATGCCGTAGCGCTGCACGAGGCCGACGACGCCGAGCCGCGCCCCCGGTTGCAGCGATCCAGCGAGAATGTCCCGCTGGATCATCGCGATAGCCCTGTCGGTCAGCGTGTCCTGAACCGGCGCGGGATTCGGGGCGGCGGCGAGCGACGGCGCCATGCAGGACCTCTCAGGGCAGGATGAGCGTTTCGGGGTTCGGCGTGCCCTGGAGCAGCTTCTGCTGTTTCATGACCTCGATCCACCAGCGCAGGTCATTGGCGACCAGGGCCGGCTGTTGCCGGCTGCGCGGAACGGAGCGGACCAGCTCGATCTGCTGCTTGGTGAAGTTGGCGATCGACTGCGTCGCCTTCTCGTCGTCCGTATTGACGATCTCCGCGGCTTCGCGGATCGCGGCACGGAAGGCGGCGACGGCCTGCGGGTTTTGCGTCGCCCAGGCGCGGGACGCCGCGTAGAAGATGATCGGGTCGGTCCGGTTGAGCTCGGCGACATAGCGGGCCCCGACAGTGCCGACACCGGCCTGCACCATGCGCGCCACCGTCGGCTCGCCGGCTAGCACTACGTCTACCGCTTGCGAGCGAACCACGTCCGCCATGGTGGGGAAGCTGACCTCGACGAAGTTCACGCGGGCCGGATCGACGCCGCCTTCCATCAGCCACTTGACGAAGAGCACGTGCAGGTAGGCGCCGAAGCCCGGAGCGCCGACCTTCCGCCCAACGAAATCGGCCGGCTTGGACAGCGTCAGGCCGTTGCGCACGAAGGCCGCGACAACCGGATTGGTGACAGGCGACATGACCGAGGCGCCGGCGACCGCCACGATCGGCAAGCCGCCATCCGCCGCCTGAAGGAAGACGCTCGATGTCGGCCCACCGATCTGGATCGAGTTCGACAGCAGCGCCGCCGGAATGTTCGAGTTGATGCCGATCAGTACCATCTCCGCCTCAATGCCGTGGCGGCGGAAGATGCCCTGGTCCACCGCGACCATCGCAGAGGAGCAATCGCTGGTCGCCGTGCAGCCGATCTTGATGCGGTGCTGTGCGCTTGCGGCGCCCTGCGCGATCAACAGCGCCGCGGACGCAGCCAGAAACAGTGCGAGCTTCTTCATATTGACCTCCCAATGCCGGTTGTTGACTTCAACGTTTTATCGATATTTCATCCTTATATATTTTCCCAAGGGAGGCAAGCCGTGAAACTGGCGACCATCGTCCACCAGAATGCAGAGAAGGTCGCCATCGTGCTCGGCGACGGCGCGAAGTTCTTCGATCTGGCCGCCGCCGCGCGGCGCGACGGGGGGAGCGTCGAGCACTTCGGATCGATGCTCGATCTCATCGATGGCGGAGACCGTGCGCTCGACGCGGCGCGCGAGACCATTGAGCGCCGCGGTGGCGAAGCCGACCTGTCCTACGCCAGCGCGGACATTTCGCTGCTCGCGCCGCTGCCGCTTCCGCGCCAGATGCGCGACGGCATGTCCTTCCCCCAGCACATCCTGCAGAGCCCCAAGGGAAGCGCGAAGATGGCTGCCCGCGCGCGGGGCGACATGGAGGAGCTGAAGCGTATCGAGGCGGAGCCACCTGGCGAATTGCCGGAGGTCTATCGGCAAGTGCCCATCTACTACATCACCAACCGGTTCACGGTGGGCGCGCCCGGCTCGACGGTGAACTGGCCGAAATACAGCAAGGTGATGGACTACGAACTGGAGCTTGGCTGCATCACCAAGGGCAAGGGCTCCGATATCTCCGCGGCAAAAGCGAAGGACCACATCTTCGGTTTCACCATCTTCAACGACTTCTCGGCCCGCGACGCGCAGCGCGTCGAGATGGCCGGCCGACTGGGTCCGGCGAAGGGCAAGAGCTTCAACAACAGCAACGTGCTGGGGCCGTGGATCGTCACTTATGACGAGATCGGCGATCCCTATTCATTGCGCATGCAGGCGCGCATCAACGGCGAGACTGTCTGCGACAATGTCAGCAAGGGCATGCTGTTCTCGTTCGAGCAGATCATCGCGCACATGTCGCAGGACGAGACCATCATGCCCGGCGAGTTCATCGGCTCGGGAACCGTCGGCAATGGCTGCGGACTGGAGAACGGCCGGCTCCTGAGCGATGGCGACCGCATCGAACTGGAGATCGAGAAGATCGGCGTTCTCGCAAACTCCGTCAGGGTGCAGAAGGCCTGATCGGTCTTGCCACGAAAGCGGCGGCGGGCCGGCCCGCCGCCGATCGCGCCGAAGGCGTCAACCGTCGATGATAGCGACGGCGCGGGTCCAGCCGGCCGAAGCCCGCTCGATCTTCACGGGGAAGCAGGCCACCGTGAACCCGGTCGAGGGCAACTGCTCCAGATTGTGCAGCTTCTCGATGTGGGAATAGCCGATGTGCCGGCCGGCCTTATGGCCTTCCCAGATAAGGCTGGCGTCGCCGGTTTCAGCATATTTCCGCGCCGTGTGAACGAAGGGCGCATCCCAGCTCCAGCCGTCCGTGCCGGTGACTCGCACGCCACGCTCCAGCAGGTACATGGTCGCCTCGTAGCCCATGCCGCATCCGGACGCGACATAGTCCGCCTGCCCGAACTTCACGCCGGCGCTGGTGTTCACCACCACGATGTTCAGCGGCTTGAGCTCGTGGCCGATCCGCTTCAACTCGGTTTCCACCTCTGCAGCGCTGACCACATGGCCGTCGGGCAGATGGCGGAAGTCGAGCTTGACCGCCGGCTGGAAGCACCATTCGAGAGGCACCTCGTCGATGGTCCAGGAGCGCTCACCGCGGTTCATCGTCGGGTGATAGTGCCAGGGGGCGTCGAGATGAGTGCCGTTGTGGGTCGACAGGGTCACTCGCTCGACCGCCCAGGCCTGGCCGTCAGGGAGGTCCTCGGGCTTCATCCCGGGGAAGTTCGACAGCATGCGGGCCATCCCAGCCTGATGGTCGATGTACTCGATCGTCGGATGGCCGCCCGGCGGATCGGCCGGCACGTCGTTCTGAAGCGGAATCGAAATGTCGATCAGTTTGCGGCTCAACGCTTGTTTCCTCCGAGTGTTGTGAAGCTTTGCAGGGGCACCGCCGGCAACGTTCGGCACTCCCTTGTCCGAAGTCAAACGCTCGTTTGAAACATCAGTTCGGCAGGCGCTCCGTCGCTGGCCGCGATGGCATCGGCAAAGGCGCGCTCTTCGGACGGACGTTGTCCTGACGCGGCCCGCGGTGGCAGACTGGGCGAAACGATCGCCCCCGGCTGGACATGCATTCCGATCTTTCCTCCGCCAACGATACCGACGCGGCTTCGCGGATGCTGCAGGCTGCGGCTGATCTCTTCGTGGAAAAAGGCATCGACAAGGTATCAGTGCGCGAGTTGACTGCCAGGGCAGGCGTCAATCTCGCGGCGGTCAGCTATCACTTTGGTTCGAAGGAAGGTCTGGCCGAGGCGGTCTTCGAGAACCTGTCCCGCCGAATCAACGCCAAGCGTGTCGCTGACCTCGATGCCTATCTGGCCAGACTGGGCTCCCGGCGTCCCTCGCTTGATCGCATCCTGTCGATCTTTGTCGAGCCCTATCTGGAAACAGGCAACGAGCGGCAGGGTGTGCTGCTGGCTCGTTTCGTCGTTCAACATCGGCTGCAACCCTCGGCGCTGACACGCAAGGTCACCCGCAAGCATTTCGACCCCATGGCCAGGTGCTTCATCGCGGCGCTTGCGCTGGCCTGCCCTCATCTCGACGTGGGGGACATCTCCTGGCGCTATATGTTCATGGTGAGCGCGGTGGTGCTGACGCTGACCGATACCACGAAGAACAACAGAATTGCGCGCCTGTCTGGTGGCAAGGCCGACACGTCGCGCACCGATGAATTGCGTGCCGCGCTGCTGGAGTTCCTGCGAAGCGGAATTTGGGGCGCGCGTCGATGACAACTGCGCCTACACGACGCTGGTCAATGGGCCTGGAGCCGACATGTGGAATGCCCGTATACGGATGACACGGTCCGCGGCGGCACGACTTCCGAAACTGGGCCCTTAGCTGACGCCTGGAATGTCCGCATTCGGGAAGGATGAATGGCTGGATTGCGGTTCCGGCAACATTGTGCCGTTTCGACTTGAAATACAGTCTGCCCTGGATGACGAGCCCCTCAATTGAGGCGAAAGATCTCAGCGCCCCGCAGGCCGACGAATAACGACCAAAGCGCTCAACGACGTCTCGCCCTACTCGATCCAGTAGGTACAGCCGACAGCCGACTGGCTTTGCGGCATTCAACTCAAAGAGCTTGGACAGCCATCCCCCCGGAGTGTGAGGCTTTAGCCAATGCCCAAGCGTCAGGGCCTCTTGACGGTTGAAAAAGTCTTGAAGCGCTACCCGCTTCCAGGCCCGCCGGCGCTGGAATTTTCCGGGGTCGTGGCTCATGCCGGCAGGCGACTGGAGAGCCATTCATCAACGCGATCGGGGACTTAATGCCGATGAACGAGAGCTCATTGCCACGCCCGCCCTTTCGTGCGCGAGCGGCAAGTCAATGACGCACGCGCGAAAAGGAGGCGTTGCAGGGGTGGCGCAAACCGTATCACATGATACTAGTTGACCCGAGCGGCAGGACTGCAGGGCCGAACATTCGAAGGGCAGGGCCCCGAGCGGAGCAACCATGAACAAGCAGGCATCCGAGCCGTTCCAGCTTACGGACTTCTTCCCGTACAAGCTCGCCGTTCTGTCGGAGCGCGTCTCCATGGCAGTCGCCCAGCTCTACTCCTACCGCTTCAACGTCACCCGCGCGGAATGGCGGGTCCTTGCCGCCCTGGCCGTCAACAACGCCATGACCTCCAAGGAGATTATCGCCTATTCCACGCTTGAGAAGATGCAGGTCAGCCGGGCTGTGGTCAGCCTGGAGGAAAAAGGGCACGTCGCCCGCTCGACCGATGCCGCAGATCGACGGGCACAAATCCTCACTCTGACGGCCGCGGGGCGTGCGCTGTTCAAGAAAATCGTCCCCATTGCACGGGCGCGGGAAGCAGACCTGCTGCAGGACCTCGACAGCGACGAACTGGCGTTGCTTGAAGGCGTGATGGACAAGATCCTCGGCCGAGCCCAGAAGCTGGTCGAACGCGGCTAGCTGCGCTGCTCGCGGTCAGTCCTTCGACACGGCCAGAGCCGGCGTCGACAGACCAAGCGCCTTCTCAAGCATGTCGAGTGCGTTGAGGACGGCTGGCGAATTTGGCGGGCCGACGGCGGTCAGTAGACGCTCTTCGAAAGCCTGCATGTCAGGCACAATCGCCGCATAGCCACGACGGCCCGCTGCGGTAAGGCTGAGGAATTCCTCCCTGAGGTCTTCAGCATCGGGCTCGCGCTTGATCCACTCGCGTGTGTAGAGGGCATGCACCGCCCGGCTGACCTTGGTCTTGTGCAGCCCGGCATGGCGCCCGACTTCATCCGCCGTGCGGCCGGGGTACTGGGCAAGCGTGGCCAGGACCCGCCATTCCGGAATAGTCAGGGAATGCTTGAGGCCGTAGATCTCGCGCAGTTGCTCTGATACCGCGGCAGCGGCACGATTGAGCCGGTAGGGAAGAAAGCGTTCGAGCTCAAGCGTGGTCATGACGCGATAGTGACATAAGCAACAATCACTCTCGCAACAAGTTTGCCGGGCGCGACGCCTTTGCCGCTCAGACGATCCGAATTTCCTCGGTGAGGTAGAGCTCAAGGCCGATCGACTTGCCGGGCGCGAGGGCCTGCTCGAAGGCCTCCGTCGCCTGCATGCGGTCGGCAAAACCGACCAGGGCAACGAACGCCGGGGGATGGGTCTCCGACGCGAGCACCTGACGTCGCATCACGGTAGCGACACGGGCGATCTCGCCGAATGTCTTCTTCCCGAACGAGGTAAGGAACTGCGTCTCCGCCGCGCCGGCGGGGCGGCCCGTGCGATCGATCGCGAAGATCTTGAAGGCCGGTCCGTTATACAAGCTGGCGTCAGCCATGATGAGGCCGGTCAACGCGTCGAGAAAGTGCGGCTCGTCGACGATCAGTTTCTGCGTGGTCTCGGACTTGGCGGCCTCGGCAATCGCATCGGCGTCGCGGAACCAGAGTTCCACGAAGCCGTGAATCGGCCACTCCTGGTCGTTGCCCGAAACGCTGGACCGCAGAACATGGTTCTGGTTGTAGCGGAGGAGGCCCGGCAGATGCCGGGCGATCTCGGCATGCGGAACGGCCCAATGCTGCCGGAAGTCGGCGGCTGACATTGCGCGGTTGCGCCTAAGCAGGGTGATGCGCTTGCTCATCGGAGATCTCGCTGTCCTGAGCGTGGTCAGGGTTTGCTGCTGAAGACGAAATCGCTGGCGAACAGTCGTGGCGGACCGCCGGCCACGAAGTGTGCGAGATCCTGCACGATCTCCTTGGCGCCGCGCGGGGAGTCAAAGAACCGCTCCTCGAGATCTTCGACCTTGGCGAAATGAAGCTCGGCAACGCCGCCAATGCGGGGAGCATCTGCAGTGAGCTGTTCGTCGACCCACCACTGCACGTAACGGCTCGCGCCGACATGGACGTCGACTGCAAGATTGGCGTGGTTCGCCCAGCTGCGCCTGATGGCTGAGGCCGGCAGATCGGAGTGAAACGCCAGGCCACGAAGGTACTTGATGCCGGATGACGGCTGGCCTGTCTCAACCGCTCCGTCGTCCTTGATGACGGTGCGGGTGACGCGGTAGCTGTGCGCCAGGTCGATCCAGTCCGACATCGCCTGCATGGTGTCCGCTGCAAGCTCGAACGCGTCAATTACGATCGCCGCGTTGTACGGTGGCCAGGGCTCGCTGATGCCGCCCTCGCGGCGCATGTTCGCGGGAAGCACAAACCCTTCCGGTTGCGGGCGGCCTGCGCTGACCACGCAGGCCGAAGCTGCGCCCGCCCTGCTGCTGAACTGCTCCGCGACCTGGGGCAGAAGCCAGTTGATGAAGGCATCGACCTCAAGGTTCGGGCGGACGCGAAGGAACGACATGATCGACATGTGCTGGTTGCCTGCTGTTTCGCGCCTTCAGACGGTCGGCAGGGGCATGACGAAGCGATCTCGGGTCCTTGCGTAGACCCCGGCGCCGGCAATCCGTCCGACCAAGTCCAGCTTGTCTGCATCCACGTGGTAGCGGTCGGAAATGACACCGTCATGCGCGTGGATCAGCACCGCCTCGCCGATGACGAGGTAGTAGGGGGTGTTGCCCAGCTCGACGATGCGCTCGAGCTTGCATTCGAATGCCACCGGCGCTTCGACAATGCGTGGCGGCTTGACCAGGCTCGAAGGCACGGTCGTGAAGCCTGCCAGTTCCATCTCGTTGACATGGACCGGATGCTCGCCCGCGCAGATATTCATCTGCTCACGGATGTCGTCGCTCACCAGGTGGATCACGAATTCGGGGCACTCCCTGATGTTGGCGAGAGTATCCTTCTTGGCATTCGGCTTCGGGCCGATCGAGAACATCAGCATGGGCGGATCGACCGCGATCGCATTGAAGAAGCTGAACGGGGCCGCGTTCGGTCCGTCAGGCCCGATCGTCGACACCAGGCCAATCGGTCTGGGGTAAACCAGCCCACCCATGAGCTTGTATTGCTCGGCCCAGCTCAGATTCCGGATGTCGAGGCTCTTGGTGGGGGCGGTTGCCGTGACAGTGTCCATGAGGTGCACCCATGTTTGAAGGAGGTGGTCTTGAGGTGGCGTTGGCGAGTGCGTGCTAGCTGCTGGCGCTGATCTCGCCGCGTCGGTTGTTGGCCGTGCGCTGGCCACGTCTGGCCGTCGGCGATGGTTCCGCCGGAGCGGGCATGTTGATTTTTCCGGTGAAGCCGAGAAGCTTGGAGATGTTCGCCGTAGCAGCGCACACGTGCCGGACCAGAGCGCTCGCGCCTTCCACATCCAGACGGTTGGTCCGTCCGAACACCGTCATCCCCATCGCCAACTTGCCGCTAGCGTCGAAGATCGGTGCCGAGATGCCGGCAATGCCGCTTCCGCCGCCATTTGCGACAGTGGAAACGCCGGCCTTCTGAATGCGGGCAGTGATCGCCGACAGCTCCGCTGTCGTCTGAGGGGCGAGCTCACGGCTGGTAAGGCGGTTCTGCTCGAGCTCGCGGGCAATTAGGCCCTTGGTGCGGCCTGGATCCTCATACGTGCAGAAAAGCAGGCCGGTCGCGGACCAGGTCATCGGGCAGATGTGTGTCGCGGGCACAGTGCTCGCCTGCGCGTGCCGCGCCTCGATCATGCGGACAAACCGGGGACCTTGCTCGCCCCAGATAACCAGGGCGGCGGTTTCGCCGATCTGTTCGGCGACAATTTCGAGCGCTTCGGCGGCAGTACGGAGCGTGTCGAACCGCCCGAGGCCCTGCAGGCCAATCTGCATGGCCAGAGGGCCAAGGTCGTACCGGCCACTGATCGGGTCCTGCGCGCAAAGACCGGCACGAACGAGACTAACCAGGTAACGATGCACTTTCGCTGCCGGCATGCGGGCGCCGCGCGCAATTTCCGACAATCGTTGAGGACCATCGGAGACCAGGATGGATCGCAGGATTTCTCCAGCAACTTCAACGGATTGAATGCCTGCCTGGGCATCCTGTCGCGTGTCGTCTGTCGGCAGTGCCATGAGCAACGTCCAAACTTGATGGCCAGTGGTGGCTTGACCAGACAATCTCATTTGTGATTATATCTGGCAAGCGTAATTAATTACGCATTATATAATATTTGCCCTGGGAGGCAATATGACTGGCGCAGGTGATCTCAGCCGAGAGCCGAAGAGCGATGCTCCGATATCGTTCCTTTCGGGACTTCTGGCTGGGGATGTTGCTCTCGTAACCGGTGCCGGTCAGGGCAATGGCGCGGCAATCGCGCGCGGGTTCGCTGCCAGCGGCGCGTCGGTTGTGTTGGCTGACGTGAACGCCGACAACGCCAAAGCGGTCTCCAATGAGATCAATGCCGCAGGCGGGCGCAGCGTAGCGTTCAGCCTCGACGTCACGGATGCCCGGCAATGCCAGGATATCGCGCAGAAGGCGCAGTCCGTCTTTGGCCCCATCAGCATCGTCGTCAACAACGCAGGGATCTTCCGGCGGAACGCGCTCGAGGATGAGGCTTTCCTCGACAACGTCTCCCAACAGCTGCAGGTCAACGTCGAAGGATCGCTCAATGTGGCGCGCGCCTGTCTGCCCCAGCTCCGGCAGACGAAGGGGCGCATCATCAACGTCGCGTCGATCGCAGCCTTTATCGCCTACCGCAGCAATGTGACGGGTTATGCCGCGAGCAAGGGCGCGGTCGTGCAGATGACAAAGGCGCTTGCCTGCGATCTGTCGACCGACGGCATCCGGGTCAACGCGATTGCGCCCGGGCTGATCTCAACGCCCATGACGATCCCGTCTCGATCCCAGCCGGCGATCATGAACGACCTTTATCAGCACGCGCTGATCAAGCGCTTTGCTGAACCGGAGGAACTGGTCGGCTGTGCCCTGTTCCTCGCCTCCCGCCTCTCGACGTTCGTGACCGGTGTGACCGTGCCCGTCGACGGCGGATTTATCGCGATCTGAGGAGAGCTGCGGTGACTCAAGCGGACACCAACGTCGTGACTTTGGACGATCGACGCCAGGACGACACCATCACCTGCGATCTGCTCGTGGCGGGAACGGGCGCGGGCGGCATGACCGCGGCCATCGTCGCGCGCAAGCTTGGACTCGACGTCATTGTCGTTGAGAAGGAAGGCGTGCTTGGCGGCACGACGGCCCTGTCCGGTGGCTATCTCTGGGTTCCCAACAATCCCGTCAATAAAAAGGCCGGCACAGTGGATTCGCGCGAAGCCGCGCGGGCCTACCTGCAGCACGAGGCCGGCAACCAGTTCGATGCGGAGCGTGTCGAGGCTTTCCTCGAGCACGGCCCGCAGATGATCGACTTCATGCAGGAGAACTCGGAAGTCCGTTTCGAACCGTCGATCGCCTTCTCGGATTATCATCCCGATGCGCCTGGCGCACTGCCGGGCGGCCGTTCCATCCTGACGCAGCCGGTTCGCGCATCTATCCTCGGCAAGCATCTGAACAAGCTGCGTCCGCCCCGCCCGGAGATGACGCTCTTCGGCCTTACGATCGGCTCCGGCAAGGAGCTGTGGCACTTCTACCGCGCGACGAGCCGCCTCGGTTCGGCTGCATACGTCGCGCGGAGGTTGTTCCTCCACGGACTGGATATCGTGACCCACGGTCGCGGCATGTTGCTGACCAACGGCAACGCTTTGTCCGCGCGCCTGTACCGCACCGCCATGGACCTTCAGATTCCGATCTGGTTCGACAGCCCGGTCCGCAACCTGATCATGGGCGAAGACGGCTCTGTCGCGGGTGCGGTCGTCGCATCGACCCGCGGCCCGCTGAAGGTGATCGCCCGCAAGGGCGTCGTCCTGGCTTGCGGCGGGTTCCCGCAGAACGTCGCTCAGCGCGAGGCACTCTATCCGCACGCCGCCAACGCCAGCGAACACGTGTCTTCGGCCAGCCCAGGCAATACCGGCGACGGCTTGCGCCTCGGGCAGTCCGCGGGCGGAAAGGTGGTTGAGGGATATCCCAACCATGCCGCCTGGGCGCCGACCAGCCTGGTGCCGCGCAAGGATGGCACCAAGGGCCCGTTCCCGCACTTCATCGACCGTGGCAAGCCAGGCGTGATCGCCGTTCGGCGCGACGGCAAGCGGTTCGTCAACGAAGCCAACAGCTACCACGACTTCGTCCAGGCGCTGTCGAAGTCGACGCCGGCAGGGGAGGTGGTCGAGGCGTTTCTGATTGCCGATCACAGGACGATCCGCCGCTATGGCCTGGGCCACGTCAAGCCGGCGCCGATTCCGCTCGGGCCGTCGATCCGCTCCGGCTACCTGATGCGGGGGGAGACCCTCGACGAACTCGCCAAGAACGTCGGCATTGAGCCGGCTCAGTTCAAGGCCGCCGTCGCCCGGTGGAATGCCGATGTGCCGACTGGCGTGGATACGGCATTCGCCAAGGGCAGCACCGCCTACAACCGCTTTCACGGTGATCCGGAAGTTCAGCCGAACCCCTGTCTCGCGCCGATCGCGACCGGACCATTCTATGCGGTTCGGGTGATTGCAGGCGACATCGGAACGTTCACCGGACTTCGCGCCGACGCCAACTCGCGCGTGCTCGACACGGACGGCAGGCCCATCAAAGGCCTCTACGTGGCGGGCAACGACATGGCGAGCGTCGCGGGCGGCAACTACGTCGGCGGCGGCATTACCCTCGGGCCGGCGATGACCTTTGGCTACATCGCGGGAAAGCATGCGGCTGGCAAGCTCGAAACCCGCCCCACCGAATTGGCCAGCACCTGAACACTGCCTAGCGCCGGCGGGCCTGGCCAGTACGCAAGTCCAACAATCCATCAAATACACAAGGGGAGAACGCACATGAACCGCAGGTCATTGCTGAAGTCACTCGCAGCTACGTCGGCGCTGGGCCTGACAGGTCGCGCCTATGGCCAGGCAAACGAAATCCGTATCGGCTATCTGGGCGCGACGTCCGGACCCGCCGCCTTCATTGGCGCCACGTCGCGAAACGCGTTTGACCTTCTTGTCGAGCAGTACAACGCGAAGGGCGGGATGTCCGGCAAGAAGATCGTCGCCATTCCCTATGACACCGAGGGCAACAGCACCGTTGCCTCTCAGCAGTTCCGCCGCCTGGCGGAGTCGGATCGGGCCGACGTCATCATCGGGCCCAACACCACGGGCGAGGCGCTCGTGACCCGCACGATCGCCGAAGAGCTCAAGATCTCGATGATCTCGATGACCGGCACGGAGTCGATCGTGGTTCCCCCGACGCCGCACGTGTTCAAGGTGGCGCCGACGGATCGCGCTGTGTCGCGCCACATGCTGCAGTTCGCCAAGTCGAAAGGCTGGAACAACGTCGGCATCATCACCTCGGCTGACGGGTTCGGCCAGGCGGGTGCAACCTATCTGAAGGAAACCGCGCCGAAGATGGACATCAAGATCGCACTGGCCGAAGAGTTCGGCCCGCGCGATACTGACATGACCCCCCAGGTCCTCCGGCTGCGGCGCGCCAACGTCGACGCCATGCTGATCTGGAGCGTCAATCCGGGCCCGACCATCATTCTGCGCAACGCGGCTGCGGCCGGCTTCAACAAGCCGATCGTGAACAGCTTCGGTGTGGCGAGCCTCCAACTGCTCGACCAGGCCGGCCGTACTGCCGAGAACACCTACGTGTCCTCGATGCGCCTGCTGGTGCCCGACCAGCTGCCGGCAACGGACCCCCTGCAGCCGGTCGTGTCGAAGCTGGCCAGCGACTACCGGGCGCGATTCAATGCGCCGGTCACCACGTTCGCGGGGCACGCCTACGACGCTCTCAAGCTCATTGAGCTGGCGGTTGCCAAGATCAACGGCAACGTCACCCGCGAGGCCATCACGACGGCCATCAAGTCCGGAATCGACTTCCCGGGCTGCAACGGCGTCATGAAGTATTCTGCGACCAACCATGGTGGTCAGGACGAGAATGTCAGCCCGATGATCATGGTGCAGGTGCAGAACGGCAAGTTCGTCGTCGCTCAGTAAACTCTAACAATAGAGAGGGCGTACCATGGACGGCGCCATTCAGATCCTGGTCAGCGGGGTCATCGTTGGATGCATCTACGCGATGGCCGCATTGGGGTTCACGATCGTTTTCAATGCAACGCGCATTGTAAACTTCGCCAACGGCGAGTTCCTCATGCTTGGCAGTGTCGCGCTGGCTGGCGCCATTTCCACAGCGGGTATGCCGCTGTGGATCGCCGTGATCGCCGCGATCGCCTGCACGGCGATTGTCGGTATCGGCATGCAGGTGCTCATCCTGAACCACGCCCGGAGCACGAACGAGCTATCGCTCGTGATGCTGACGATCGGTGCAGGCCTCGCCGTTCGCGGCGCGGCTTCGCTGGTCTTCGGCCGAGAAGTGACCTTCGTGCCGGACTTCGGTCTGTTCCCTATGGTCCTGCTGGGTGATGTCTACATCGTCAGCCAGGGTGTCTGGATCATCCTAACGCTGGGTGTTGTCAGCCTCCTGCTCTGGATCCTGTTTGCCAGGACGACCTTCGGCAAGGCGATGAAGGCGGCCAGCGAGGAGCCTCGTGCGGCTGCACTGTGTGGCATCGAACCTCGTCGTGCCGCCGCGGCAGCATTCGGGATCGCGGCTGCGCTCGGTGGACTGGCTGGTGCTCTGGTCGCCCCCATCTCGGCCGCGTTCTACGAGAATGGCGTGTTCCTGGGTCTCAAGGGGTTCGCGGCGGCGGTCGCCGGCGGCCTAGGCAATCCGCTCGGGGCCGTGATCGGCGGGCTCATCATCGGCATCGTCGAGTCCTTCTCCGCTGGCTTCGTGTCATCCGGATACAAGGACGGTGTCGCCTTCATCCTTCTGCTCCTCGTGCTTCTCCTGCGCCCATCGGGCTTGTTGGGCACGGCTTCGGTGAAGCGGGTCTAGCGCCATGAGAAATCCCAATAGCGGTCTTGTGCGCGATGCGCTCTGCCTCCTCGTCCTGGCTGTCTTCCTGATCGGCCTGGAGCTCACGGTGAGCAGCCAGTTCTATCGCAGCACCATCATCCTCTCGCTCATCTTCGGGATCGCCGCGATCGGTCTCACCCTGCTGATGGGATTTGCAGGTCAGGTCTCGATCGGGCAGGGCGCCTTCTTTGGTGCCGGGGCCTACACCGCGGCTGTCGCGGTCCAGAAGCTGGGTCTGCCGGTCCCGATTTCCCTCATCCTCGCGGCGATCGTGCCGGCTGCGATAGGATACGTCATTGCCCGACCGATTCTGAGGCTCGCGGGTCACAATCTCGCTCTGGCCACCCTTGCCCTTGGCGCTGTGTTCTACGTCGTGGCGACCCAGTGGACGAGCGTCACAGGTGGCATCGATCCCGGGGTGACGGGCCTGCCGGCTCTGAGTGCGTTCGGATACGGCCACGGGCGCGTAATCTTCTGGACGGCCGCCTTCTGCATGGTCGTCTGCACGGGCATCGCGCTGATGCTGGTCGACGGCCGTTTCGGCCGCGCCCTGATGGCCATCAAGACCTCTGAGATTGTCGCCAGTTGCACGGGTGTCGACGTCGCGCGGACGAAGGCGGTCATCTTCGCCCTTGCGGCCGGCTTTGCGGGCCTCTCCGGGGCGCTGTTCGGCTTCTTCCTGCGCTCCTTCAATGCGACCTCGTTCAACGTCGCCCTGTCGATCGAACTCCTGATGATGGTGATCGTGGGTTCGCTGACGACGGTGTGGGGTGCGCTCTTCGGCGCATTCATCATCATCGCCCTGCCGAATTTCCTGGAGGGCTTCGACCACGCCAAGCTGCTGGTCTACGGCCTGGCCATGGTCGTCATCATGATGTTTGCGCCGAATGGTCTCGGCGAAACCCTGGCTCGTCTGTTCACGGGCCGGAGGACGGCGCCATGAGCGCAAGTCTCACGCTCCACGGCGTCTCGAAGGCCTTCGGCGGCCTCAAGGCAGTCGACAACGTCTCATTCGAGTTGGCTCACTCGAAGGTGACTGCGCTTATCGGGCCGAACGGCGCCGGCAAGTCGACGGTCATCAATCTCATAACGGGTGTGTTCCGGCCGACCGGCGGCCGGATCGTTCTGGGCGAGACCGACATCTCGGCTCTACCGATGCATCGGCGCTCGAACCTGGGTGTCGCGAGGACCTATCAGACCCCTCAGATGATCCAGGGGCTGTCCGCGCTCGGCAATGTCATGGCCGGTTCCTATCGCTTCGGATCTTACGGGGTGGTGAGAACCATCCTTACGCCCTGGGCCGTGGCCAAGGAGAATGCCGCGTTGGGTGACCGCGCCGCAGTTGTCCTGCGAACCGCAGGCGTGGCGGAGGAGTGGTGGGAACGCCGGGCGACGGACCTGCCGTACGGCATTCAGCGACGTGTCGAGATTGCGCGCGCCCTGGCCCAGGAACCCAAAATCCTGCTTCTCGACGAACCGGCCGCCGGCCTGAATCCGTCGGAGACCGCGGAGATCGGTCAGCTGCTCAGGCGGATCGCCAATTCAGGCATCGCGGTGCTTCTCGTTGAGCATGACATGCCCATGGTGATGTCGATCGCCGACCATGTCGTAGTCGTCAACTTCGGTCGTCATCTCGCAGAGGGGTCGCCAGCGCAAATCGCTTCAAACCCCGATGTCATCGCAGCCTATCTGGGCACCGACGACGAGGCAACGGAAAGGGCGGTCGCATGACCACGTTGCTTGAGTTTCAGAACCTGGAATCCGGCTATGGCCAGGTGGGGGTCCTCAAAGGGGTTTCGCTCCAGGTCGCCAAAGGCGAGATTGTCGCGCTGGTCGGTGCAAACGGCGCTGGCAAGTCGACCCTCCTGAACACGATCTCAGGAATCGTTCCTGTCCGGCAGGGCAATATCTCTTTCGATGGAAACGATATCGTCGGGAAGCGGGCCGCCCAGATATCGTTGCTTGGCTTGCGCCACGTACCGGAAGGGCGTCGCGTTTTCGCGGAATTGTCTGTCGAGGACAACCTGCGTCTCGGCGCCTATGGCGCCCCCAATGCCGAGATTGAGCAGCGCCTCCAACCCATTTTCGAGATGTTCCCGCGTCTCGTCGAGCGGCGTACGCAACTGGCCGGAACGATGTCCGGTGGTGAACAGCAGATGCTCGCTATCGGTCGTGCCGTGATCTCCAAGCCGCGACTGCTCATGCTGGATGAGCCTTCCATGGGCCTCGCGCCGCTCGTCGTGGCGGAAATCTTCCGGCTGATTCGTCGGCTCAAGGATGAACTTGGGATCGGCATTCTCCTGGTCGAGCAGAACGCGCGGGCCGCCCTGCGTATCGCCGACCGGGCGTGCGTCATGGCGCTCGGCAAATTCGAGATTTCCGGAACTGGTCCGGAACTGCTCAGCAACCCCGCCGTCGCCGAGGCATTCCTCGGCGCCCATACCAAGCCGGTTGCGAAGTCAGCCTGATCCGGCATCGACCGTTGGCTTGTGTCCCAGGCCAACCTCAGAATTGCGAGGTGCACCGTGGCAACGCGTTTCAGCGCGGAGTCCGTCGATATTCAATCGACCGTCTTCGATTTTTCCCGCAGTCGGGACCAGGACGCGGCAAAGCCGGTTCGTCATCCCGTAATTATCGTCGGCGCGGGTCCGGTCGGACTTGCGGTGGCGATCGACCTTGCGCAGAGCGGTACGCCTGTCGTCCTGCTTGACGATGACAATGCGCTGTCGAACGGCTCCCGGGCGATCTGCTTTGCCAAGCGCACCCTCGAGATTTTCGACCGCCTCGGCTGCGGCGACAAGATCGTCGAGAAGGGCGTCGTCTGGAAGACCGGCAAAGTCTTTTTTCGCGACCAGCCGGTGTACAGCTTCGATCTGCAGCCTGAGACGGGCCATAAACGCCCTGCATTCGTCAATCTTCAGCAGTATTACGTCGAAGCCCATCTGCTCGAGCGCGCCTATCAGCTGGAAAATCTTGACATCCGCTGGAAGAGCCGTGTCACGAGCCTCGTGCAGCACGCCGATCATGTGGAGATCGGAGTTGATACCCCGGAGGGCACGTACACGGTAGAGGCTGACTGGGTCGCAGCCTGTGATGGCGGCCGCAGCACCACCCGCCAGCTTCTGGGGCTTGAGAGCAAGGGCAGGATCTTCCGGGATCGCTTCCTGATCGCCGACATCAAGATGGAGGCGGAGTTCCCGACCGAACGCTGGTTCTGGTTCGACCCGCCGTTCCATCCCGGTCAGTCGGTCCTGCTGCATAAGCAGCCGGACGATGTATGGCGTGTCGATTTTCAGCTCGGCTGGGATGCAGATCCGGTCGCCGAGAGGGATCCGGTCAAGGTCATTCCGCGAGTCAAGGCGCTGCTAGGCGACGACACGCCGTTCACCCTCGAATGGATCAGCGTCTACACCTTCGTGTGCATGCGGATGGATCAGTTCCGCCACGGTCGCGTGCTGTTCGCCGGCGACGCCGCGCATGGCGTTTCGCCTTTCGGTGCCCGCGGCGCCAACAGTGGCGTGCAGGATGCGGAGAACCTGGCGTGGAAGCTGCGCCTGGTCGTGAACGGCAAGGCCCCCGAAAGCCTGCTCGACTCCTACGACGGCGAGCGCGTCCTTGCCGCCGACGAGAACATCCTCAACTCGACCCGCAGCACGGATTTCATCACACCAAAAAATCAGGCCAGCCTCGATTTCCGCAATGCGACTCTGGAACTTTCGCGCCGGCATGGATTTGCCCGCCGCCTGGTCAACAGCGGTCGTCTGTCCGTCCCTGCCGTCCTCAGCGGTTCGCCTTTGAACACTGGCGACACCGAGTTCTTCGAGGGCGCTGCGGTTCCGGGCGCCGTCGCCCCGGATGCGCCCGTTGAAAGCGAAGGGCAGGGGACCTGGCTGCTCGAGCACATCGGCGACCGGTTCACGCTGATGGTGTTCGCCGATCGAGAGGGCACCGTTCGCCTGCCGACGGAGCGGGAAGTCGCAGAACTCGGAGCCGGAATTGAGGACGTCCAGCTCCTGATGGTTGCGCCTGATGCCGTGGCGGCAAGGCGTCTTACGTCCACCGCCCAGGTCGTGGTCGACGCGGGTGGCATGGTCGGTCAGCGCTACGACGCTCAGCCCGGAACCGTCTACCTGCTTCGCCCTGACCAGCACGTCTGCGCGCGCTTCCGCGTCTTCGATCCCGGTCGGTCACGAGCAGCCCTGCTTCGCGCCACGGCAAACAGTTGAGGCCAGAAAGATGACCCCTCGCGCAAACCTCAACACTGAGTCCAACCTGCAGGCGCCGGACGATTTTTACGAGCTGCTGGTGAATGCTCACCGCGATCTGGATCCGGATCAGAGCCGGCTGGTGAATGCCAAGCTGGTGCTGCTTCTTGCGAACCATATCGGCGACATGACGGTCATCGCTGAAGCGATCAGCGCAGCCCGCGAGGGCGTGACTCCCAATCACGTCCAGAACGACCTCGCCCTCACGGCATAGCTATCCCTGTCGCTGCGACGCGAGAGGTCAGATGCGGCCATCCGACCGTCGCAAGCCAGGGCTTGCATTTGGAGATGATGACATGACCGAAGCACGGGAAGCGGCCGGAACGGGCCACGATAGGTTGTTGGCCGGCGACATTGTCGTGGTGACGGGCGCCGCTCAGGGGAACGGTGCCGCCATCGCTCGCGGCCTGGCCCGTCATGGAGCTGTGGTTGCCATGGCCGATCGCGATGCCGCCAAGCTTCAAGAGGCAGTCGAAAGCATTCAGGCCGAGGGTGGGCGCGTCCAGGGGTTCACGCTCGATGTCTCGGACATGGCGGACTGCGAGCGTTTCGCCAGCGACGTGCAGAAGCAGCTGGGGCCAGCATCAGTCCTCGTGAACAACGCCGGCATCGTCCGTCGCGTGAGCGTTGAAGAGGACGGGTTTGTGGGTTCGATGCGCGACCTGTTCGAGGTCAACACGCTCGGCTCGGCCCACATGGTCAAGGCGCTGCTCTCGCAGCTCAAGCTGACCAAGGGCCGGGTCATTCACATCGGGTCAATCGCAAGCTTTGCCGCGACCACAGGGGGCGTTGCTTACGGGGCCTCCAAGGGTGGGGTGCTGCTGATGACCAAGACCATGGCGGCTGAGCTGGCTCCGTTCGGCATTCGTGTGAACGGCATCGCTCCGGGCCTCATGGTGACGCCGATGACGGAGCCCACGCGCGCCAATCCTGAGGCTGCCCGGCTCTACCTTGAGCACATTCCCATGAAGCGCTTTGGCGACGCTGGTGAACTGGTGGGGCCGGTGCTGTTCCTGGCTTCGGAGCTTTCGTCGTACGTGACCGGGGTGATGCTCCCTGTCGACGGCGGCTACCTGTCTCTTTGACCAGCTAACGCACGCAAAGGATCACGCAAATGGTCGACAAGGTACTGCTCGTGACCGGCGGCAGCCGCGGCATTGGACGCAGCATCGCGCTGCTCGCCGCGCAACGCGGCTGGTCGGTCGGGGTCAACTACACCGCCGGTGCCGATGCAGCCGAGGAGGTGCTTGCGCGCATCAAGGGGGCAGGCGGCCGGGGGGCCGCAATCCAGGGCGACGTGTCTCGCGAGAACGACGTCATTCGCATGTTCGACGAGATTACCGCCCAGCTGGGCGCCCCAACCGGTCTGGTGAACAACGCCGGCATCAATCTTCCGCGCGCCAACATCGTCGATATGACCGCCGAACGCATGATGCGCATCTTCTCCGTCAACACGGTCGGCGCCTATCTCTGTGCCCGCGAAGCGGCGCGGCGGATGTCGAAGTCGCGCGGCGGCCAGGGCGGATCTATCGTCAACATCTCCTCGGTGGCGGCCCGCATGGGCTCGCCGAACGAGTATGTGGACTATGCCGGCTCCAAGGCTGCGGTCGATGCGATGACGATCGGGCTCTCCAAGGAGCTGGGCCCAGAGGGTATCCGCGTCAACGCGGTCCGGCCCGGGCTCACCGATACCGATATTCACCAGGCTGCGGGCGATCCCGAGCGCATCGCCCGAACCGCAAGTTCCATTCCCCTCGGTCGTGCCGGCTCCCCGGACGAAGTGGCCCAGGCGGCCGTCTGGTTGCTGGGGGATGACGCTTCCTATGTGACGGGCGCGCTCCTGGATGCTGGCGGCGGTCGATAACCGACGGCCCCGGCCGCTTTACCTCAGAATTTTAGCATGAGTTCAGGAGATCCACGATGAGCAAGCCAAGCTTCGCGTCCACGAACGACAGCCAGGACAAGGTCATCTCGTTCACCGAGATCGGTCGGGATCTCTACGCGTTCACCGCGGAAGGCGATCCGAACACCGGCGTCATCATCGGGCCGGAAAGCGTCATGGTCATCGACGCTCAGGCGACGCCTGTGATGGCAAAGACGGTCGTCGAGAAGATCCGCACCGTAACGGACAAGCCCATCAAGCATGTTCTCCTGTCGCACTACCATGCGGTGCGCGTGCTGGGTGCAACGGGCTTCGAGGCGTCCGAGATCATCGCGTCGCGCGCCACGCGTGACATGATCGTCGAGCGTGGTCAGGAGGATTGGGATAGCGAGCTGGGTCGCTTTCCCCGGCTATTCCGCGCGGCGGAATCCGTTCCGGGGCTGACCTGGCCGACCATCACCTTCGAGAAGGAAATGTCGGTCTGGCTGGGCAACCGTGAGGTGCGCATCAAGCACATCGGCCGCGGCCACACTGCCGGCGACACCATTGCCTACGTGCCCGACGCCGACGTCGTGTTCTCGGGCGATCTCGTGGAGTATCACTCGGCCTGCTATTGCGGCGATGCCCATTTCGAAGATTGGCCGGAGACCCTCGACCGCATCGCCGCGCTCAACCCGTCCGCCATTGTGCCGGGTCGCGGCGCAGCGGTCATGGGCGACGAAGTTTCAGATGCGATCCAGCTGACCCGCGACTTCCTCTCGACGCTCTACGGATCGGTCAAGGCAAGCGCCGCCCGGGGCGAGAGCCTAAAGCAGGCATTCGCGGCCTGCCGCAAGGCCATGGATCCCAAGTTCAAGGACTTCGCCATCTACGAGCATTGCCTGCCGTTCAACGTCGCCCGCGCATACGATGAGGCCCGTGGCGTCAAGCACCCGCGCATCTGGACCGCTGAACGCGATCGCGAGATGTGGGCTGCTTTGCAGGGCTCATAAGGTCACCCCGGCAGGGGGTGCATTTATCCCCTTGCCGGCTCCTGCAAGCGCGCCATGAAGAATTGTCTCTGGCGCCCTAATGCCGGCCGTGCGACACGATAGTTACACACGCAACTAATTTCTGAGGAGCAGGACCATGAACGTGCAAAATCCTCTGCCGACTTCGTCCGCGCCTGTCAGCAGCGCTATCCAGCAAGGCTACATGTCCGGCTTCGGGAACGGCTTCGAGACCGAGGCCCTGCCAGGCGCCCTGCCGCTGGGCCGCAACTCTCCGCAGCGCTGTGCTTATGGGCTTTATGCGGAGCAGCTATCCGGTTCGCCGTTCACCGCGCCGCGCACAACCAACGAGCGGTCGTGGCTCTATCGTATCCGGCCGACTGCCGCCCATTGGGGCCAGTTCCGCAAGGCCGATGCGGGGCTGTGGCGCACGGCGCCGGCGCGCGAGGTCGACATGCCGCTTGCTCCGCTGCGCTGGGACCCGATCGCAATTCCCGACCGGCCGCTGTCGTTCGTCGAAGGCATCCACAGCGTCACTACGGCGGGCGATGCCGGCAGCCAGGCGGGCATGGGTGCCCATGTCTACATGGTCACCCGCTCGATGGAGGACGAGTATTTCTACAATGCCGACGGCGAGATGCTGTTCGTGCCGCAACAGGGCGATCTCAGGCTCTGGACCGAGTTCGGTATCATCGATATCGAACCCGGTGAAATCGCCATCATCCCCCGTGGCGTGAAGATCCGCGTCGAGCTGCGGAATGGTCCGGCGCGCGGCTATATCTGCGAGAACTATGGCGGCGCCTTCACCCTGCCGGAGCGCGGGCCGATCGGCGCCAATTGCATGGCCAATCCGCGCGACTTCCTGACGCCGGTCGCCGCCTACGAGGATCGCGAGGCACCCTCGAAGCTGTTCGTCAAATGGGGCGGCACGCTCTGGCAGACCGAGATCGATCGTTCGCCTCTCGATGTCGTCGCGTGGCACGGCAATTACGCGCCGTACAAATACGACCTGCGCAAATACTCCCCCGTCGGCCCGGTCTTGTACGACCACGCCGACCCGTCGATCTTCACGGTGCTGACCTCACCGTCGGAAACCCCGGGCACCGCCAATATCGATTTCGTGATCTTCTCGGACCGCTGGCTGGTGGCCGAGAACACCTTCCGCCCGCCGTGGTACCACATGAACGTGATGAGCGAGTTCATGGGGCTGGTCTATGGCGTCTACGACGCCAAGACCGGCGGCGGGTTCGTGCCCGGCGGCATCTCCCTGCACAACACCATGCTGCCGCATGGCCCCGACATGGACGCCTTTGAGAAGGCGAGCCACGTCGAGCTGAAGCCGCACAAGCTCGAGGGCACGCTCGCCTTCATGTTCGAGACGCGATTCCCGCAGCAGGTGACCGCCTTCGCGGCTGAGACCCCGGCACTGCAGCGCGACTACGCGACCTACGGCCGCAAGCTCGCCAAGCACTTCGATCCCAACAAGCCGTGAGCAGAACCTTGATCGATCAGACGCACGATGCCGGTCTGCAAAGCTGGGTGGCCACCGCCAACGGCCACTCGGATTTCCCGATCCAGAACCTGCCCTTCGGGCTGTTCAGCACCGACGGCGGCGAGCCGAGAGGCGGTGTCGCCATTGGCGACATGATCGTGGATCTCGCCGCGCTGCAGAGGTCGGGGCTACTGTCAGGCCTGGCAGACACGGCGGCGCAGACCGCCGCAGGCGATACACTCAATGGCTTTCTGGGGTTGGGGAAGGGTCCCCGCGCGGCGTTGCGGCAGCAATTGTCGGCCCTCCTCGCAGCCGGGAACCCGGCGAGGGTCCAGGTCGAAGCCTGTTTGGTCGAGGCCGCGCGCTGCACGATGCACCTGCCCGCCAAAATTGGCGACTACACGGACTTCTATGTCGGTATCCACCACGCCATGAACATCGGCCGTCAGTTCCGACCGGATAACCCGCTCCTGCCAAACTACAAATACGTCCCCATCGGCTATCACGGCCGTGCCTCGTCGGTTCGGGCATCCGGGGTGCCGGTCCGTCGGCCGCAGGGTCAGACCAAGCCACCAGAAGCCGAAGTGCCGACGTTTGGACCGAGCCGACGTCTCGACTATGAGCTGGAGCTCGGCATCTGGGTCGGCCCAGGCAATCCCGGAGGCGCGCCGATTGCGATTGACGAGGCTGCAGATCATGTCGCCGGCTACTGCCTGCTGAACGACTGGTCGGCGCGAGACATCCAGGCCTGGGAATATCAGCCGCTCGGGCCCTTCCTATCGAAGAACTTCGCGACCACCGTTTCGGCCTGGATTGTGACCCCGGAGGCGCTGGCGCCGTTCCGGTTGGCGCAGGCGGAACGGCCGGCGGGGGATCCTCTGCCCCTGCCCTATCTGCATTCGGACGTCGACCAGTCGGGCGGCGCGCTCGAAATCGAGCTGGAGGTCCTGCTGCTCACCGAGGGGCTGCGCGCAAAAGGGCTGCCGCCGCATCGCATCGCGCTGTCCAACACGAAGCACATGTACTGGACGCCGGCGCAACTGGTGACCCACCACACCTGCAACGGCTGCGACCTGGGCCCTGGCGACCTGCTCGGGACCGGCACGATCTCCGGCCCGGATGCGGACAGCTGCGGCAGCATTCTGGAGGCGACTGTGGGCGGCAAGACGCCACTCAAACTTGCCTCGGGCGAGGAGCGCCGCTTCCTCGAAGACGGCGACGAGGTGATCCTGCGGGCACGTGGGGTGCGCGCAGGATGTGCGCCGATCGGGTTTGGTGAGTGTCGGGCCGTCATTCTGCCAGCTTTGCAGGACGCACGGTGATGAAGCTCTACGGCTACTGGCGGTCGACGTCGTCTTACCGCGTCCGCATCGCTCTCAATCTCAAGGGCATTTCGGTCGAGACCAATCCGGTCCATCTGGTGCGCGACGGCGGCGAGCACAACCAGCCAGCCTATCGCGCGATCAATCCGCAGGGCCGCGTGCCGGCGCTGGCGATCGACGATGAGACCGTGTTGATCCAATCACCAGCCATCATTGAGTATCTTGAGGAAACATATCCGACACCGTCCCTGCTGCCGCAGGATCCGGCGCTGCGCGCCCGGATACGCGCTGTTGCCGCCATCATCGGTTGCGATATCCACCCGCTGCACAACAGCGGTCCGCTCGGTTTCCTCCGCAAGACCTTTGGCCATTCGGAGGCGGATGTTGCGGACTGGATTGCAACCTGGGTCGGCAATGGCCTTGCCACCGTCGAGCAGTTGATCGGCGGAGGCGGCTACTGCTTCGGCAAGGACCCCGGCCTGGCGGATGTCTATCTGATCCCGCAGCTCTATGCGGCGCGTCGCTTCTCCGTGCCCCTCGATGCATACCCGAGGATCCGCCGGGTCGAGGCGCTCGCGCTCGAACACTCAGCATTCAAGGCGGCACATCCCGGTGCACAGCTCGATGCTGAATGAGAATTATCAAGTCAACGGACCTTGTATCACCGCGCGCCGATGAGGAGCCATAGCAATGGCCCGGCCGGCGCTGCTGGTGATGGTCACACCGAAGATGCGCTCGGCAAGGAAGTTGCGTTCGACATGATGATAAGCGCGTTGACGAAAGTACGCGATGATGGCCCTGGGCTCGCCGAACCAGGTGTGGATGGCAATGCAGTTCTCCGCGTGCCGCCGAACTTGCGGGCTGACGAGACGGTGTGATGATAGCTGTGCGCGCGGATGCGAAGGGCCGCTTTCGGCGCATTGCTGAATGCCGGCAATGCGCGCGGTGCGGAAGCTCCGGCCTGACACGCTGCTGGTTGGAAGTAGCTGGAGTGTGACAGGGCAAGACGGCATTGGGCGCCGATCCATCCCGTCCTTGTCACGCCGGTTTGACGCGGCTATCTGACGCGATCCTCAATCAGCCGAGCCTCTTATGTCGAGTGTCCCGCGTGCCGCATCGATCGGAATCGATGTCGGTACGAGCAACACGGTCGTCGCCGTCGCGAGCGTCGACGGACGTGTCGATACCATCCGCTTCGCCCATGGCGGAGACAGCCTGAGTGTCTACGCCTCGACCCTGTGCTTCTGGCAGGAACGGGTGGGGATCGCGCAGCCACCACGCGTCGAGGGCGGCCCCTGGGCGATCGAGCATTTCCTCGAGGAGCGGACCGGGCTGCGCTTCATCCAGTCGTTCAAGACGTTCGCCGCGAGCCGCGCCTTTCAGTCGACCATGATCTTCGGGCAGCGGTTCCAGTTCGAGGATCTGCTCGTCGCATTCCTGCAGACACTGACGCGTCACGTCTCGGTCGGCCTCGACCTTTCGGCCGCGCGTGTCGTCGTCGGGCGGCCGGTGCAATTCGCCGGCTCCAGTCCGGACGACGCGTTGGCGATGCAGCGCTATCGCGACGCGTTCGCCCGCCTCGGGGGCGGCCATGCTCGCTACGTCTACGAACCCGTCGGCGCGGCCTTCTCCTTCGCCCGCGACCTCGAGGGCGAAGCCGTCGTGCTGGTCGCCGATTTTGGCGGCGGCACCAGCGACTTTTCCATTATGCGGTTCTCACGCGTCGGCGGCGGCCTGCGGGCCAAGCCGCTCGGTCACGCCGGCGTCGGCGTCGCGGGAGACACGTTTGATTCCCGGATCGTCGATCGCGTGATCTCGCCGCGTCTGGGAAAGGGCGGTAGCTATCGGTCCTTCGGCAAGGTTCTGCCGCTGCCGGTCCACTACCACGCTTCGCTCGCCCGCTGGAACGAGCTCGCGCTCATGAAGGGCAGCGCGGATTTCCGCGAGTTGCGGAAGCTTGCTCGCGTCGCCGTCGATCCAGCGCCTCTGGATGACTTGATCGGGCTCATTGAGGATGATCTCGGGTTTCCGCTCTACCGCGCCGTCTCAGCGGCCAAGGTCGCGCTGTCGGCGCAGGACGCCGTCGAGTTCCGGTTCGCTGAGCGGGAGCTGGACATCCGCTCGACCATCACGCGCGCGGATTTCGAGACATGGATCGGCGACGATCTCGCGCGCATCATGGAGAGCGTCGATCGGGCGCTGGCGACGGCTGGCGTCGCGCCGGGCGGTGTCGACAAGGTGGTCCTGACCGGCGGGACCTCCTTCGTGCCCGCCGTTCGGCGCCTCTTCGCAGAACGCTTCGGCGAGGAGAAGCTCACCTCCGCGGACCATTTCGAATCCATCGCCCAGGGCCTCGCCCTGATCGGAATGACCGAGGATCCCGACCACTGGGCGGTTGCGGGATAAGTCTTCGCGGGAACTTATTCGAGGCAGGTTATGCCGTCGCGGAAGTATCCGTTGAGCGAGCGAACAGCTCGGGCCGTGCGCTGATGCGGTAGACGGCACGAGGGCCGGTCGAGGCCCGGGCGCGTATCGACTGCACTGGTCCTCCCATCGCAGCCCGAAGAAAGCGATCGATAGAAGCCGCTCGTCGCCCGCGCCGCCGCCCGCTCTTAGACCGGCCCTTGACTCTTCCGTAAGGTCAGGTAAGTGATAGCTCACTGAGCTATAAGAGGGGATGAGAATGAAGGCATTGGCTGTCGTGACGGGTTTGACTGCCGTCGTCGCCGTCTCAATCTCTGCTGCGCCGGCGAGCGCGGCGGGATGCGGAGGTTATGTGAACGTCTTCGTGTCCGGTTGTGCGCCATGGGACAACAATCCCCGGCGCATGCCGGGAGCTCCCGGATACGTGGCGCCCCGAGCAGTGGCGCCGACCATCGCGCCGCAGCAGCCGCGTATCGTCGCGGCGCCGCGCATCGTCAATCAACCCACGAGCGGCTTGCTGAGCCCCGGCAATCGCAATCCCGGACTGATCGGCAACGACAGCGCCGGCCTTCGGAATCGCTCCGGCATCGTGTCCGATCATGGGGGTGGTCTTGTCGGCAATGCCGGCGGCACGATGCGTCGATGATGATCGGGCGGAGCATCAGAGGGCAGCTCTTCTCGGGTCTCGGTATTCGTCTGCCCGGCGCGATCGCGGCTGGCGCCGCGAAGGCCGGCGGCGGGAAGCGAAAGCCGCGCGCTGCGTTGACACGACGGCTGGGAGGGCTCTTGCAGCGCGGCCTGTTCGGCGCTGCGCTTTCGCTGACCCTTGCCTGCGGCGCCATCGCTCAGACGCCGACCAAACTGGCGCCATTGCCCAGCGGAACAGGCCTCGTCAGCTGGCTGCGCATTATGCTTGCAGAAGCATTGGACGGGGCCGTCAGCATCGAGCCGGTCCAGCGCCCTGCGACCTATGCTGTCAGATTCAATCAGCCGAGCCTTCCGTTCGTCATCATCTCCGCGACGGAGCTGACCCCGGCTCCTGGGATCCCCTCGGCTGCAGATACGTTCGCCCGGGATTTCCGCGCGCATTGCGGGACATGGCGACCCCTTGCCGAGAAGACCGAGGGGCAGCTGACCCTCGGCATCTGGGGGATCGATTGCCCCGCCATGCCGTCTGGCGGCCTGTATTACTGGCTGATGTTCTTTCAGGACGCGGACAGGCTCCAGATGGTGTCGGTGGGGACATCGTTGCCGCTGGCTGCTCGGGTTCGCGAGCGTTTCAATAACGTGGCTCACGGGTTCGGCCTTCCGCTCTATCCCGAGCCGCGCTCGCTCGCCGAGGCGATGATCGTCCAGCAATTGTATGGCGGCGAAACCATGCATTACAGCGCTGCCGGCACCAATCAGCCTTCAGCAGATCGCGCGGTCCATCGTACGGAGATGCTGCCGCTCACCGGCAGGCCCGGAGAATATGTCGTCGAAGCGCCGTCCTGCTCGGCGGTTCTGGTTCGGGTCTTCGAGGACGGCCCGCCTCGCCGCGTCATCTCGGAGGAGCGGATTGATCTTGTCCGCCTCGGCAGCCTCGTGACGCGCGACGGGCTGCATTTCCGGCTCCGCGCCGGGCGTTACGGCGAACGGGTATCCACCATGGTCGCGCGCAACCCGCCCATCGTCGACACGCTTGAGGTTCAGGATGGCGAGATGCCGCCATCGGCGAGCGAGCACCCGATCATCGAGTCGCTGCTGGATGTGCATGACCGCTTCTGCGCTAGCAGGCCGCGGCCCTGAACCATCCGGCATCTGCACGGCCAAGGACCGTGCCGATCGGATCGCTCGACTGCACCGCGTCGATCTTCGTGACGGGTAGCTCACGGAGCAATCGGCAGTGGATTCGTGCCATAGACGACGCTATGGCTATGGCATGACGCTCCGACGCTGCGCGAACGGACTTATGGCTGCCGTTGTCGCTGCTATGGCGATCGTGGCGGTATTGGCCAGTTCCGGCCCAGCGCAGGCAAAGTCCGGAATCTTTGTCGGCGCGCACGCAGACTCCATCGTCGATCGATCAGGGCAATGGACGATTGCGGACGTGACGAGCCCGGAGGGAGCGGCGCGCTTTGCCCCCGCCGATGGGCGCAGGGCAGCAAACTACGGGGCAGCCAACGGCCCGCATGCTGCGATGTGGCTGCGTCTCGTCATACCGCGGGACCTCGCAACCGATGGCGGCCTGGTCGTGCTGACGGTCCGCGAGTCGCGCATTCGCACGCTCGATCTCTATCGCGCGCATGACGGCGGATGGGACGTCCGCAGATGGCGTCTGGGCGTCGTGCCGGAAGCGGCGCGGCTGGCCACGCGGTATCCGACTGTCACGCTGCCGGAAAGCGCGCGCGGGGAGACGGTGTTCATCCGCTTCCATACGCCGTCATCGATGCGGGCTTCGGTCTGGGTGCAGAACGAGACGAGCTATCTCGGCACCTACGCGGCGGAGATGATGTTCTTCGGACTGGTGCTCGGCGTTCTGGCGGCGTTGTTCGTGTATCTCGCCTCGGCCGCCATCGGGAGCAGGGATGCCGCGATGGGCGCCCTCGCGGTCCTTGCCTTCAGCTTCATCTGCCACATTCTCGGCGATCAGGCGTTCCTCGAGACCTACCTTCTTCCGGGCGCCGCCGATCTGTCGCGGATCGTCTCCATCACCGCGACATTCGTCATCTACACGGCATCGCTTTCCTATGCGCTGCAGGTGCTTCACACGAAGGCCGAGTTCCCGCGCGTCGCGCGCATTCTGGGCCTTTGTGTCTGGGTCCTGGCCATCCTTACGGTCGCCGCTGCGATTGCGACGGCAACGGGGTCTCTCATCCTCCGCCGTCTGAGCCCCCTTATCGGGTTGGGGACCATCGCGACGATCCTGGGGCTGGTGTTCGTGACGCTGATCAAGCAGCCGCGGACCGCATTGCTTTTCATCCTGTGCTGGGCACCCGCGCAGGCGACGGGGATCGCGCGCCTGATACCCGATCTCGTGCCGCAAGACGGATTCAATCCCGTCCTGATCAACCTTTTCTATCCGGCCTTCGCTGCATCGCTGCTGCTGGCAGGGATCGCCGCCGCGAGCGATATCCGCAGGCGCGAAAATGCCCTCACCCGTGCCGTTTCGGAAAATGCCGAGCGCCTGAAAGCCTTCGCGGAGAGCGCCTCCGACAGCTTCTGGGAAACCGATCCCTCGGGTCGGATCGTTTTCGCGTCCGGGCCGGCCTGCGCGACGGCCGGGCTCACGGTGGGCCTCGCCATCCAATCGGTGCTGGAGCACGACGGTGGTGCGCGTCTCGAACCTGGGGCAGGCCTGTCGCGAGCGCCTTTGCTGCGCGAGGATGCCGACCGCGGTCTCCGGCACCTGCGCCTGTCGGCGGTGCCGATCGCCGAAGGCGGATGGAGGGGTATCGTTTCGGACGTGTCCGACGAGGTGATGGAAACGGAGCGCACCAACCGGCAGCGTCGTATGGCGGCGATCGGGCAGATGGCGGGTGGCGTGGCCCATGAGATCAACAATCTCCTGCACCCTATGATCAACCTGAGCCGCCTTGCCGGCGAAAGCCTGGAGGAGAGTGACGGGCGCCGTCGGTGGCTGGAGATCGTGCATGCATCCGGCATGCGCGCGGCCGAGATCGTGGCGGCGCTTCTGTCATCCGTGCGACCGATTCCCAATGACGGCAGGCGTGCACCACTGGGCGCAGCTCTCGCCGAGATCGCGGAGGAAGTGCGCGCGCTCGTGCCCGCATCGGCGCACCTCGAAACGCACCTCGAAACAAAGGACGGTCCGACTGTGCCGGTCGCGGAGGCATTCCAAGTGGTCGCCAATCTGGTGACCAACGCTCTGCACGCCACGAGCGGTGGTGCAGTGAGCCTCAGCTATCGCTTCATCCAAGGCGCTCAGGGCGGCTTGTTCGAACTGACGGTGGTCGATGACGGCGTCGGCATGGACGAGGCGACCCTTCGCAGAGCCTCCGAACCCTTCTTTACGACGAAGCCGCAGGGCGAAGGCACCGGGCTTGGCCTTTCGATCGTGCAGGGATTAGCCTCGAAATGGGGCGCCGAGCTCAAGATCACATCGGTCTTGGGCAAAGGCACGCGCGTGACCGTATCGCTGGCGGCGGTGGAACAACCGGCATTGTACGGAGGGGGACTTGCGTGAAGATTCTCGTGGTTGACGACGTGCCGGCCGTTCAGGTTTCGATCAGCACCGCGCTTGAGGCAGCCGGCCATGCCGTGTCGCTGGCTTCGAGCGGAAGGCAGGCACTGTCGCGCATCGAGTCCGAAGCCTTTGACGTCGTCGTCACCGATCTGTGGATGCCCGATGGCGACGGCCTGCGGCTGATAAAGCAGTTGCGGGATCAGCCCGGCGGGCCGCGCGTGATTGCCATTACCGGCGGGGGGCCCAAGCTCTCCATCGAACTCGCGGGTTCGCTGGCCGAGGTTTGGGGCGCTGACCATGTCCTTGTGAAGCCGTTCGACGATCGCCGCCTTGTCGCTCTCGTCGAGGGGCTCACGCCTCGGGCGTGAGGCCATCGTCGCCGTCAGCGCCCTGCAGGCGGAACACGATCGCCTCAAGTGCCGAGGCGAGCGATTGCCTGTCCTGCGCCGACAATCCGTCGATCGCCTCGACAACCTCCGTCATCGGGTCGCTGGTGAGCAGGGCGCGCCCGGCCGGCGTCACTTCGACGAGCTCAAGGCGGCCAGGGGTGGCAACGCCGGTCTTTCGCACCAATCCCTTCACGATCAGGGTTCGGACCGTCCGCGACACGGGGCCGAATGCCATGCCCTGATAGGCTGCCAGCGCGCTGGAACTGCAAAGGGAGGGATCTGCGCCGGCAAAATAGCGAAGGGCGGTCCACTGAGCGGGAAACAGCCCGTGGCTGTGGCCGCGGGAATGGATAGCGCGGCTCGTTTGCTCGACGAGTCGGGCCAGTACGGCGGTCTGGATGGTCTTTCTCGTCATCGATGAGCCTGACGCTCGATCTGCGGCGGAATATGACGCCGGATTGCAGTACCCAAGCGCCCGAATTGACGAAGAGCGCCGCCGAGGGGGCCGTTCAGAGTAGCGGGGTGCGATTGTGACCCGACATCCCACGTTAGCCTTGTTCACGCAAGCTGCGATCCCGGCGACGTGACGGTTCTCTCCGCGACAAGCATTGCGGCCGCGATGCATTCGGCTTGCGCTCTGCGCCAGTAGCCGGACCCGGAGCAAGGCATCCGAACGGTGATCGGTACAGAGTCGGGTCGCCACCGCTGCGCGGTCGGCACAGCCGCTCCGATCCCTTTCGGCCACAGCATTTCCATGCGTGCCGCTGGAAGCGCATCGCCGCAGCTATAGGTTACACCGGCGACGGTATCATAATAACCCCTAGGTCGCGCTTGCGCGAAATAGCTCAGTGAGCTATGAGTATGAAACTCCAGCTCGCCTGACGCGAGAGCCGAAGTGTCAGGGGCGAATTCAGCAACGCGCGGCAACAAAAAGCAATAGTATATGATCCTCATAAACTTCAAATGAATGCGAAGTCTGGCTAAATATCTTGGTAAAGCCAGATAGCTGTCAATAATAGGAGAGAAATATGAGGAAAGTTAGGACATCACTGCTGCTGACAGCCGTCACGATATCATGCCTTTCGACTCAACCGGCGTCGGCTGCGGGCTGCGGCGGTTACGTTAACGTGTTCGTTTCTGGCTGTGCACCGTGGGACAACAATCCACGCAGAATGCCCGGCGCCCCCGGTTATCAGGCACCGCGGGTGAGCGCGCCGGTGGTCCAGCCCAGGATCGTGCAGGCCCAGCCAGCGCCACGTATCGTTCAGCCGACGACCGGCAACAGGTTCATATCCGATCAGGGCGGCGGCCTGATCAGCAACAATCGCAGTGGCCTGATCAGCAACAGCCGCGGGGGTCTGATCTCCGATAACGGCATCGGCGTACGCCGGTAGGAGGTCGTGCGATGAAAACGCTACCGATCTTCACTGCCGTCCTTCTGGGTGCATGCGCTCTTTTGCCGGCTCAGGATGCCCAAGCAGCCGGCTGCGGCGGCTACGTGAACGTCTTCGTCTCCGGCTGTGCGCCCTGGGACAACAATCCGCGGCGCATGCCGGGCGCTCCCGGCTACGTCGCGCCGCAGCCGAGCCGGCCGACTGTCGTCGCTCAGCCGCGATCGATGGTTGTCCAGCCGCCGGTCAGGAATTCCTTGATCAGCAACAACCGCAGCGGACTGATCAGTGATAACGGCGCCGTTCTGAGGAACAGCCGCACCGGGCTCGTCGGCAACGACGGCGCCAGTCTCATCGGCAATGACGGCAGCACGATGCGCCGCCGCTAAGAAGCCTGCCCCGGAAGACGACCTCTTCCGGGGCATGGTCCCGGTATCGGCTGACTGAAAACGCTCGGCGGCGGCCAGTGCATTACTTGAACGTAGTCTTGGGGAAGTCATGGTCTTGAAGCGTTTCATCGTCGTCATGGGCTTTGCCGCAATGGGGAGCCCGGCCCTCGGGGCCGACGCCTCCGCACCGCCCGTCGGGACGGCCGTGCAGGTATCTTCAGGATGGACGCTGACCTTCGACACGGAGGCCCGTTACACGACCTGGTCGGGCCCCAGAGGCTTCCCCAACAATTATGCGCCCGGCACGCCGGCGCGAGGTTCGCAGTTCTACATGCCGATGGCCCTGGCGGCGACCGGCCTCGTCTATCCCGATCTCAAGCTCGAACTGCTTGCGCGGACAGGCTTCGTCGATTCCCGTCAGAACGCTGGCGGTGGTCTTGCCGGCAACGTTCAGACGCTGACGGACACCGTCGTTTCGGGAACCGTCACCTGGCTGGGCACGCCCGGCTTCCAGCCGTTCTTCGCCTTGAACGCCAATCTTCCGACGGGGCGCGCCTATCTGAACGGAACGTCGGCTTTCGCCCGAATGGACCCGGATCTCGTTGAAGTTCCCACATTCGGCGAGGGCTTCAATGTCGGCGGCACGCTCGGCGCGAACATCCCTATCGGCCAGAACTCGCTTGCCACAGTCAGCGTGAGTCACACCCACCGCGGTCCCTACACGCGCGACCCCACCGATATCTTCGGCGGCCCGGACACGCGCATCCAGCCGGGCGCGTCGACATCGGGAACCGCTCAGTTGGCGCATATCATGGGTGCCCTCCTGCTGCGGGCAGCGGTGACCTACACCTATACGAGCGCAACGCGGATCGATGGTGGCCTTGCCGTCATTCAGGGCGACTCTTTGGCCCTTACCGGCACGGCCGCATATACGTGGAACCCGGAACATCAGACGACCTTCACCGCGGCCTATAACCACACACGGTCGAATGCGAATTTCATCCTCGCCGTGAACCAGTTCCAGCGCGAGGCCTTCAACTCCAACAGCAACGCGATCCGGCTTCGTCTCGACCACGCCTGGCGGGTGACGCAGGATTGGACCCTCGGCGTCTATGGCAGCTGGTTCAATCGGAACTCCAACGCCTACATCCCGACTGCCTTCCAGTTCATTCCGGCGAAAACGAAATGGGCTCTGGGCGGCTCCGCGCGCTATCAGGTCGCGCCGAACTCCGCCATCACGGCGCGTGTCGAGCACTTCTGGGTGAGCCAGGCGAGCCGGCCCGACATCGATTTCGGCGGCGTGATTCCGGGGACCGCCATCCCCGCGCTCTCCTTCACCGGGTGGACGCTGTCCCTCGGCGGCAACATCACCTTCTGAGGCCTCCAATGCGTAACGTCATCGCCGCAGTCGGCCTTCTCCTGACCATCGCTCCCGCAGCCGCGCAGGTCGCCTGTCCCGAGGGGCGGACCTTGCAGGGAACTTGCGTGAATCCTGCCCTCGCAGCGACCGCCCGGACGATCGCCAATGTCAGAGGGCAGTCCCGTCTCTCGTACTTTATCCTGCCGGTGCTTCCGAGCCAGGACAACGCGACGCGCGATCCGACGCTGCGCAATCTTCGCGCCTTCTACGAGATCGACGTCGTCCATCCCTAGGGGTTGCGGATCAGCGGGGTGGATCGGTCCGACCCACGCGCATCTGCCGAATGTGGTGTTCTCGGAGGGGAGACAAAATGAAGATCGTACTGAGCCTCGTGGCGACGACATTGATTGCAGGCAGCGTTCTGATCAGTTCTCCAGCATCTGCGGCTGGCTGCGGCGGCTATGTGAACGTGTTCGTTTCCGGCTGCGCACCGTGGGACAATAACCCCCGCAGGATGCCCGGTGCTCCCGGCTATCAGGCGCCGCGGGTGAGCGCGCCGGTAGTCCAGCCCCGGATCGCGCAACCCCAGCCGGCACCCCGCATCGTTCAGCCCACGACCGGCAACCGGTTCATTTCCGACCAGGGCGGTGGCCTGATCAGCAACAATCGCGGCGGGCTGATTTCAGATCGCGGCGGAGGTCTCATCGGCAAGATCCGGTGAGCCGCGAATACCGCCGGTACGAGCTTTGCCCCGATCGGATCTGGGCCCGGTCTCGAAAAGCTGACCTCTAGATCGGTTCATAGTGCGCCGCGTGAGCGGCGCATTGCCGGTCGACGCCGAAGCGGGCATCGCCGAGCTTCGCTCACACCAGCCTGGACGGCATGGCTTTTGCCAGAACGCCCGCAACCCATGACGGAGCTGGCGATGACCGATCGAGACATGCCGGAAGACGCCGATCGATCCCAGTCGCTGGCAGGCAAGACCCAGCGCGTCGACACCGTCCGGGCCGTGCATCGCGCGCTGGACATACTCGACATGCTCGGCAAGGCCCCGGCGGGCGGCTTGACGCTGACGGACCTCGCCGCGCGGACGAAGCTGGCACCTTCGACGGCGCACCGGCTGCTGACCTCCCTGCACGAGCGCCACTTCGTTCATTTCGCGCAGCGCACGCGGCGATGGAGCGTCGGCTCATCGGTTCTTGCGATCGGGAGCAACTATGCGGGGACCCGCGATCTCGTCGGCCTCGCCCTGCCGATCATGGAGCGCATGGCGAAGCACTGCGGCGAGACGATCAACCTCGGCATCATCGACGAGAACCGCGTGAAGTTCCTCATGCGCGTTGATCCGCGTGACCGGCGGCATTTCGTGCCGCCATCCGGCGCGGGGGTTCCGGTTCACGGCTCCAGCATCGGCAAGGCGATCCTTGCGGAATTGCCGCTCAGCGAGGTCTGCCGCGCTATCGACCCCGCGAGGCTCACACCACTCACCAGCAAAACGCTCGTCGGGGAAGGCGATCTCATGCGCGACATCGGCGATGCCCATCGCCGCGGATTTGCCCTCGACGACGAGGAGAACACGATCGGCCTGCGCTGCATCGCAGCCGCGGTCCTCGACGAATATCGCTGCCCGGTGGCCGCGCTTTCGCTCGCGGCGCCTGTCGACCGCCTAAGGAATGGGCAGATTGAGCAAAGGGGCCGCATGGTGGCCGAGAGCGCGCGCCACCTGACTGCTGCCTTTGCCGGTCGCGCCAGCTGACGCCTCCCGGCTGGCCGCATATCCGCAGGCTTTTCCGCTACCCCTTTCCACCCTGCGGAAAAGGCCGCGCGGCATGTCCTCCACACATGCGGAACGGCGTCGGTCTTGCTTGGCAGCGGCCATCACCCCGCCCCGGAGGCACGCGATGTCGACGACCCACGCCAAGTTCATGCATTCCGCCGCGCAGACGGGCGGCCCCTCGCGCCGCGTCTTCATGACAGGCACCGCTGGCCTCGCCGCGGCAGCGATCGGCGGCCCCGCTTTCGCGCAGGCGCCCAAGAAGGCCGCCTTCCTCTTTCCGGGCAGCATCAACGACCAGAGCTGGAACGCCCAGGGCTATGCCGGCGCCGAGCGCCTGAAATCGGCGGGCTGGGAGATTGCCTATACCGAGAACGTTCAGGCAGCCGACATGGTCGAGGCGCTGCGCGATTATGCGCGACGCGAATTCTCCGTGGTTGTCGGCCATACCGGCCGCTTCCTCTCGGCCGCCCAGCGCGTCGGTCCGGAATTCGCCAGAACGCAGTTCTTCGTCGGGTCGGGATCGGCTGGCGCCGGCCAGAACGTCTCGTCCATCGACTACAACAACGCCCATTTCGGTTATCTGATGGGCACGCTCGCGGCGCGCATGTCGAAGTCCGGCAAGATCGGCTCGGTGAACAGCCTGGAGGGCCTGCCGAACGTCGTCGCGCAGGTCGGCGGCTTCCGGAAGGGCGCGAAGGCAGCGCGCGCCGACATCGAGGTGCGCGTCGTCTACATCAAGGGCATGGAGGACGCGGCCGAGGCCAAGGAGGCGGCCCTGTCGCTCGCCGGCGGCGGCGCCGATTTCATCTCCGGCAAGCTCAATGCCGGCCAGAGCGGCATCATCCAGGCAGCCAAGGAGAAGGGCATCTATGCCAATGGCCGCTCCTACGGCCACACGGCGATCGCACCGGAAGCGGTTCTCACCAACATCATCGAGGGCTGGTCGGACATGTATTTCGCGGCGGCCGGCGCCGCAGCCTCGGGCAAGGCCGGCGGCCAATACGTGCTTTACGGACTGAACACGCCGGAAAGCCCCGGCGCGGAACTGTCGGTCGCCGACGGCAAGGCCTTCGCACCGATCGTCCCGCAGGCCGTGGTCGATGAGATCGAGGCGATCAAGAAGAAGCTCGCTTCGGGCGAATTGCAGCTCTCGGTCACGCGCGACGACGCTCGCGGCGGAACCTGATCCCATGCTGGAGATGCGCGGGATCGACAAGTCCTACGGCGCGGTGAGGGCGAACCAGGGCATCGACCTCACCGTTCCGGCCGGACGCATCGTCGGTCTCCTCGGCGAGAACGGCTCGGGCAAGAGCACCCTGATGAAGGTGCTGTTCGGCATCGTGAAGGCCGATGCCGGCGAGATCGTCTTCAAGGGGCGTCCGCTCGTCGCACACGGCCCGAAAGACGCTCTCGCGGCGGGGCTCGGCATGATCCACCAGCATTTCACGCTGGTCGAACCCATGACGGTCGCCGAGAACGTCATGCTCGGCTGGTCCGAGGCGGGCTTCTGGCTGCGCCCGGCCGCCATCGCCGCGCGGATCCGCCAGGCCAGCGCAACCTATGGCCTCGACGTCGATCCCGACCGGCGCGTCGAGGATCTCTCGTTCGGTGCGCGCCAGCGGGTGGAGATCGCCAAGGCGATCCTGCGCGGTGCCGATCTGCTTATTCTCGACGAGCCGACCTCCAACCTCAGTCCGCCAGAGGTAGAGGGCCTGCTCGGCGTTCTCCGGCAGCTCCGGCAGATGGGCAAGGCGGTCGTCTTCATCTCGCACAAGCTCGACGAGGTGCTCGCGGTCTGCGACGACATCGTCGTGCTGCGCGACGGCCGCGTATCCGCCCACTGCGCGGCCGCCGACGCGACCCGCGCCGGTCTGGCGCGCATGATGGTCGGACGCGACGTCACGACGACCCTCGACCGCGGGCAGCGCGTGGCCGTGGATGCCCCGGAGGCGCTCGCCGCCTGGCGGCTCTCCCTTGCCGGGCACGGTGACGCCCAACTCCGTGACGTCTCGCTGTCGATCAGGGCGGGTGAGATCCTCGGCATCGCGGGCGTCGACGGCAACGGCCAGACCGAACTCGTCGAAGTCCTCGCCGGCTTGCGGCAGGCAGAGGCGGGCAAGGTCACGCTGAACGGAACCGGGATCACCGGGCTTGCCGCCAGGGCGCGCATGCGCGCCGGCATTGCCTACATCCCCGTCGACCGGGCGCAGACCTCGCTCGTGCCGGCGATGAGCGTCGCCGACAATCTGGCGCTGCGCGAATTCGATGCACCACCCCTGTCGCGGGCCGGCTGGCTCGACCGGGCCGCCATCGGCAAGCGCGCCGCCGAGCGCATGGCCGCCTTCGATATCCGCGCCGCCTCTCCCGAAAAGCGGGCGCGCACGCTCTCCGGCGGCAATCAGCAGAAGATCGTGCTGGCGCGCGAGATCGGCCGCAGCCCTTCCGTCCTCATCTGCCATCAGCCGACCTGGGGCCTCGATCCCGGCGCGACGCGCTTCGTCATCGAGCAGATCGTCGCCCTGCGCGCAGCGGGAGCCGCGGTGCTCTACGTCTCGTCTTCTCTGGAAGAGATTCTGATGCTTTCCGACCGCGTGGCGGTGATGCACGCCGGCACGCTCACGCAAGGCTTCGACCGCGACGGGCTCGACGTCACCGAGATCGGCCTGCTCATGGCCGGCGCCGGCCATGACCGGGCGGCGGCATGACCGCGGGAGCGCAAGAGGGGCCGCAGGCGCACGCCCTGATTGACCGGATCGCGGCGGCGGCAGACCGCCCGGCGCTGCGCACCTTCGCGCTGGCGGCGGGCGCTGCCCTTCTCGCGCTGATCGTCACCGCCGTCCTGATCCTCGGTGCCGGCAAGAACCCGATCACCGCCTATGCCGCATTGCTGCGCGGCGCCTTCGGATCGTGGGACAGGATCGTCTTCGCGCTCAACAAGTCGACGCCCTACATCATGGCCGGCATCGGCGTGGCGCTCTGCTTCCGCGCGCGGGTGATCAATATCGGCGCCGAGGGGCAGATCGCCGTCGGCGGCATCGGCGCAACCTGGATCGCACTGTCGGCAGCAAGCCTGCCGAGCCTGCTCGTCGTTCCGCTCGCGGTGCTGGCGGGAGCCGCCTGCGGCGCGGCGCTCGCGGCGGTCGCCGCCATCATCCACCTGAAGCGCGGGGTCCACGAGGTGCTCTGCACGCTGATGCTCAATTTCGTCGGCGTGCTGCTGGTCAGCGAGGTGCTGCACGGCGAGATGGGCGAGCCCGGCGCAGGCTTCCCGCAATCGCCCCTGTTCGAACCCGCCGCATGGATGCCCAAGCTGATGGCGCGCGGCGACCTGCATATCGGCATCCTCATCGCGGTCGCGCTCGCCGTCGCTGCGCACATCCTGTTCTGGCGCACCACATTCGGCTTCCGTCTGCGCATCCTCGGCGCGAGCCGTCCCGCCGCCCGCTATGTCGGCCTTTCGGCGTCGTGGCAGACATTCTCGGTCATGGCGCTCGCAGGGGCGCTGGCGGGGCTCGCGGGTGCGACCGAGGTGCTGGGCGTTCACTACCGGCTGATCGAGGGCTTCTCTGCGGGCTTCGGTTTCAATGCCGTCGCAGTCGCTCTCATCGCCTCGCTCAATCCGCTCGCCGTCCTGCCGGCGGGCCTGTTCCTCGGGTTCATCGAGGCCGGTGCCCTCGCCATGCAGCGCGAGGTCGGCGTGCCATCCTCGCTCGTCTTCGTCATCCAGGGCCTGACCATGGTCTTCGTGCTCTGCGCCGTCGGCTACGGCAGCGTCGAACGGAAGGTGTGACAGCCATGGACGCGGCCGTTCTCATCGACATCGCCACCGCCACGGTGCGTATCGCGACGCCCCTGCTGTTCGCAGCGCTGGGCGGTCTCCTCTCGGAGCGCGCCGGCACCTTCGCGGTCGGCACCGAAGGCATGATGCTCGCCGGTGCCTTCGGCGGCGCGGTCGCTGCGCTGATGGCCGGCAGCGCTCTCGCCGGCTTCGTCGTCGCCCCCGTCGCCGGCATGGCGATCGCGCTGATCGTCGCGATAGCGACCGCCCGGTTTCGCGCCGACCACATGGTCACGGGGCTCGCCGTCAACATCCTCGCGATCGGGCTCACCAGTTTCCTCGTGCGCGGCCTGTTCGGCGGCCGCGCACCCGTGATCCGCATCGAGACGCCGCCGGTCTGGCGCATCCCGCTGCTGGCGGACCTGCCCGTGCTCGGGCCGGTCCTGTTCCGCCACCCGCTGGTCATCTATCTCGCGTTCGTCCTCGTCGTGCCCCTGTGGCTGTTCCTCAACAAGACCCGCACAGGCCTGACGCTCAAGGCGGTCGGTGACAATCCGGAGGCGGCTTTTGCGGTCGGTTCCGACCCGGCCTTCGTGCGCATGGCGGCCATCGTGGCTGGCGGCGCGCTGGCGGGACTTGGAGGCGCAACGCTGGCGCTGCAGGAGATCGGCACCTTCACGGACGGCATGACCAACGGGCGCGGCTTCATCGCACTTGCCGCCATCATCGTCGGTCGCTGGACGCCCGTCGGAGCGCTCGGAGGCTGTCTGCTGTTCGGCTTCGTCGCTGCGCTCGAACTGCGCCTCCAGAGCTGGGGATTGCCGGTCAGTTCCTATGTGATCCAGATGGTGCCCTATCTCGTCGCGCTCGCTCTGCTCGCCGGCATCGGCCGCTCGGCGCGCATGCCGGGCGCCATCGGCACGTCCTTCCAGCGTCATTGACGAACAAGCATCCCAACCGGAGGACACCATGGACATCGGAGTGTGGAAGGTGGCGATGGCCTCGCCTGCCGATGTGTCGGAACTTGCCAGTCTCATCGACAAGGGCGAGGTCGATCCCGCTGAGATCGTCGCCTTCATCGGCAAGACCGAGGGCAATGGTGGCGCCAACGACTTTACCCGCGGCTACGCGACACTCTGCTACCAGATCATGATCGGCAAGCGCCTCGGCATCAGCGCCGAGGAGGTCGGTCGGCGCATTGCCTTCGTCTGGTCCGGCGGCACCGAGGGCGTGCTGTCGCCCCACGCGACGGTCTTCACGAAATCGGCGGCGAAATCCGAGCCTGCCAGCGCGCCGCGCCTTGCCATCGGCATCGCCATCAGTCGCGACATCAGGCCGGAGGAGGTCGGAACCGTGGAACAGGTCCATGTCGTCGCGGACCTCGTGAAGGCCGCGCTGGCGGATGCCGGCATCGCCGACCCCGCCGCCGTCCACTATGTGCAGGTAAAAGGCCCGCTGCTGACGCCGGCCTCCATCGGCGACGCCGATGCACGCGGCGCAACAACCGTCACCCGCGATCCCAACGGATCGAAGGCCTTCGCGCGTGGCGCGATGGGTCTCGGCGTCGCAGTCGGGCTCGGCGAGGTCGGCGCCGACAAGGTCTCGCAGGAGATCATTGCGAAGGACATGGCGCTGTTCTCCTCCGTCGCCTCGACCTCGGCCGGCGGAGAACTGACCAAGTGCGAGGTGCTTCTCTTCGGCAATTCGCCGACCGCGACCAGCGCCTTCCGCATCGGCCACGGCGTGCTGAAGGACGCGATCGACGCCGCCGGCGTGCGGGCGGCGCTGACATCGGCAGGACTTATGCCGGACGCCTCGGGCGCCTTCGATCCTGCCGCCATCGTCAGCGTCTTCGCCAAGGCGGAGGCAAGCCCCACCGGCCGCATCCGGGGCCGGCGCAACACCATGCTGTCGGATGCGGACATCAACTACGAGCGCCATGCGCGCGCCGCGGTCGGCGCGGTAATCGCCTCGATCACCGGCGACCCCGCCATCTTCGTGTCGGGGGGCACTGAACACCAGTGCGGGCCCGGCGAGGCGCCGATCGCCGCCATCGTTCGGGCATGAGCGGCCCGGCTGAGCCTTGGCGCGCCGGCGCCGATGAACTGGTGCGCGGCTATGCGGAAGGCAGCCTCACGCCCGAGGCTGCGCTCGAGGCGGTGCTGGCGCGGCACGACGAGGTCAATCCGCGCATCAACGCGGTTATTGCGCTGGATGCGGAGGGCGCGCGGGCGGCAGCCCGCGCCAGCACCGCGCGCTGGCGAAACGGCGCGGCGCTGGGGCCGATGGACGGCGTGCCGCTGACCGTCAAGGACAACATCCTCGTGAGGGGTCTGCCGGCGACCTGGGGCAGCCGGTTGTTCCGGACTTTCGTGCCGGACAAGGACGAGGAGCCCGTCGCGCGGCTGCGGGCCGGCGGCGCGATCATCCTCGGCAAGACCAATGTCCCGGAATTCACCGTTCAGGGCATCACCGACAACGCCGTGTTCGGCGCCACACGAAACCCGTGGGACCTGGCGACGACCCCCGGCGGATCAAGTGGCGGCGCGGTCGCCGCGGTTGCATCGGGTATCGGCCCGCTGGCGCTCTGCACGGATGGCGGCGGCTCGATCCGCCGGCCCGCAGCTCATGCCGGCCTCTATGGCTTCAAGCCCTCGGCCGGCATCGTCTCCCGGCGCAACGGCTTCCCGGCGATCCTGCACGATTTCGAGGTGGCGGGACCGGTCGCGCGCAGTGTCGCCGACATCCGGCGCGTCATGCAGGTGATCGCCCCCGGATGCGACTGGCATCACGCCGAACCGGCAGCGCAGCGCATCCTGTTCGTGCCGCGCTTCGGCTATGCCCCGGTCGATCCCGACGTGGCCGCGAGCGTCGCGGACGCGGCCGGTGCCCTCGGCCGTCTCGGCCATGCGGTCGAAACGGGCGGCACCTTCGATCTCGTCGAACCCATCGCGGATGTGTGGGGGATCGTCAGCCGCACCGGCATCGGCTGGCTGCTCGCCGCCCATCCGGGCGCGGCCGGCATCGTCGGCGAAGCGGCGGCCGACATGGCAAGGGCCGCGAAGGACTATTCGGCGGCGGACTATCTTCAGGCGCTCATGACCATCGAGGATGTCCGGCGCGAGGTCGATGACCTCTTCGGCCGCCACGATGCCATCGTCACGCCCTCGATCGCCGCGCTTGCCTGGCCTATCGGCGCGACCCATCCGGACCGCGTCGCCGGCGAGGCGGTCGGGCCGCGGGGCCACGCCGTCTTCACCGTGTTCTGCAACGCGCTCGGGCTGCCGGCCGTAAACGTGCCTTCGGCGCCGGCGCCAAACGGTGCGCGGATAGGGTTTCAGATCTGCGGCCGGCGCGGCGCCGACAATCTGGTCCTGTCGCTGGCGCAGACGTTCGCCCGGACGGCCGGCACGTTGCCCTGGCCGCCGCTCGCCTGACTATTTGCCGCCCCAATGGACGAACCGCCGCTCGATCACCAGGAACAGGAGATTGAGGGCATAGCCCAGCGCGCCGGAGGCGAATATGGCCGCGTACATCTGCGGCATGTCGAACACCATCTGCGCGTTCATGATGCGCTGGCCGAGACCGTCGGTGGAGCCGATGAACATCTCGGCGACGATGACGATGACCAGCGCGATCGAGACGCCTGAGCGCATGCCGACGAAGGTCTGCGGCAGCGATTCCCAGATGGTCACATCGGTCAGCACGCGGAAGCCGTTCGCACCCATGACCTTGGCGGCGAGCTGGCGCTGCTTGCGGGCGTTCATCACGCCGTAGGCGACGCTGAACAGGATGACGAGCGCCGCACCGAAGGCGGCGACCGCGATCTTCGCCTTCTCGCCGACGCCGAACAGCACGAGGAATAGCGGGAACATGGCCGAGGCGGGTGTCGAGCGGAAGAAGTCGATGGAGAACTCGATCGAGCGGTAGACGCGCTCCGACGAGCCGAGCACGACGCCGAGCGGCACGGCGATGACCGTCGCGATGGCGAAGGACGCGGCGGTGCGGATGATCGTCTTGTAGAAATCGGCCCATAGCGTGCCGTGGGCGAGATCGTTCCAGAATGCGGCAAAGGATTGCGCGGGAGACGGCAGCAGCACCGGGTCGGCGATGCGCATGCCGTGGGCGAGCCACCAGATGCCGATGATGGCGGCGGCGCCGATGGCCGGACGCAGGCGGTCGAGAACCTTGGGCGACACGAGGCGCGTCATTTCCTCACCTCCCGCCGGAAGACGTCGAGGCTGTGGGTCTTCACCCGGATGAATTCCGGCGTCAGCGTCGTCACCTCGTCGCGCGGCCGCGGCGCGTCGAAGAGGATGCGGTCGGCGATCCTGGTCGGCTTCTTGGTGAGCAGCAGCACCTCGTCCGCGAGCGAGATCGCTTCGTCGAGATCGTGGCTGACCAGCACGGTCGTCACCTGCCGCTCGACCAGCACCTTCTGGAGCCGCTCGCGCAGGAACAGCGTCATCTCGTAGTCGAGCGCCGAGAACGGCTCGTCGAGGAACAGCACTTCGGGATCGGCGACCAGGGCGCGCATGATCGAGACGAGCTGCTGCTGGCCGCCCGACATCTCGTAGGGAAAGCGCTGGAGATCGAGCTTCACGTCGAAGGCCGCGAGCAGCGCATCGACCTTCTCGTCCCGTTCGGCCCGCGAGAGGCCGAGGAACTTCAGGGGATAGCGGATATTGTCGATCGCCCGCAGCCAGGGGAACACGGCATCGCGATAGTTCTGGAAGACGTAGCCGATACGCGTCTCGCCGATCTCCTTGCCATCGAACAGGATGTCGCCGGAATCGTGCGGCAGGAGCCCGGCGATCATGTTGATCAGCGTGCTCTTGCCGCAGCCGTTCGGTCCGAACACCGAGACGATCTTGCCCTTCGGGATGTCGAGGTCGAACCCTTCGTAGAGCGTTACCTGATCGAAGCGCTTGGTGAGGCCCCGCACGGTGATGTGGGTGCCCGGCGGGAACCAGCGGTAGCGGTCCTTGTCCGACGCCTGATCCGGACTTTGCGGTGCCTCCGTCACCGTCGCCAGCGCCCTCATATCTGCGAGACGATGGTCTTGGCGTCGAGCTTGCCGGAAACCACCCCGAGCGACGTGCCGATATCGATGAACTTCTGGAAGTCGGCGAGCTGTGCGGCGGTCATGGTGCGCGTCGGCACGAAATGGGCAAGCGGCACGCTCGGCGCCAGATCGGCCGGCACGTTCATGTGGGCGGCCAGCAGGTCGCGCGCGGAGACGTCGGTATTCGCGTCGGAGACCGCCTTGATCCACACGTCGGCGAAGCGCTTGGCGAGTTCCGGCTTGGTCTTGAGCATCGGGCCGGACAGCGCGCAGCCGGCGGCATAGGCCTCGGCGTTGACATCGCCCATGAGATGCGTCGCGATCACGCCGGCCTCGAGCCGCTTGCCGATGCCGTTCTTGATCATGACGCTCGCCAGCGGCTCCAGCGTGTAGCCGCCGTCGAAATTGCCGGACTGCAACGCGCCGATATGGGTGCCGAGCTGCTGCTCCTGGATGGTGAAATCCTTGCCCTCTTCCAGACCCACGGCCTTCAGGACCGCACGGGCCGCACCGATATTGGCCGGGCCCGGCGCGGAGAAGAGCTTGGCGCCCTTGAGATCGGTCAGCCGGGTGGCGGTCGATCCGGTCTTCACCACGAACTGCTCGACAATGTATTTCGCGTTCTGGCCGCCGAGGGAGATGTAGGCGAGCGTATCCGCTCGCCGCGCATTGATGTTCGCGCCCTCGAGCGTCACGAGATTGGTCGCGGCATCGATCGCGCCGGTGACGAAGGACTGGACGATGAGCGGATGCGTGTTGAGCACGACCGTCTCGGTCTCGATTCCGGCATCCTTGAAGTAGCCGCGGCGCAGCGCGACGTAGTAGGGGAGAGCCGAGCTCGACGGAAACACGCCGACCTTCACGGTGTCGGCGGCGCGCGCGACATGCGGCGCCAGCCCTGTCACGACACCGGCAAGACCCGCCGTGGTCAGCTTCACGAATTCGCGGCGCTTCATGTGGGGGATCTCCTCTGGATGCGGAAGGATTGGCGCGCTAGGCCTGCGCAAGCTCAGGCAAGGCTCGTGCCGGAGCGCTGGTAAGTCCGGGAATGTCGCAATAGAGGCGGCGCAACTCGGCAAGGAAGGCCGGCTCGAACTTGCGGCGGCTGCCCTCGACGGGATCGGCGCCGGCGATCATGGTGTCGCTAGCAGCCACCGACAGATCCATGACGAAGCGCATGCGCGCGTTGCGCAACGCCGAGGCGGCGCGAATCCACTCGGCCGCATCGCGGCTGCCCGATTGCCAGCGTTGGGCAATGAGGCTGGCAATGACGCAGGCATCCTCGACGGCCTGCGTCGCGCCCTGTCCGAGCGTCGGAACCATGCCGTGGGCGGAATCGCCGAGATAAAGGATGCCGGTCTCCGGCTCGCCATAGGAGAGCGCGCTCTCCTGCAGGCGGGCCCAGTGCAGGTCTCCAACATTGGCGCAGGCGACGTCGACCATCCACGCGGCCTGCGCACCGAGTTCGCCGCCCTTCGGCGTATAGGCCGCACGCAGCGCCTCGGGCCGCTTCAGCTCCTCGGGCGTCGCGGCGCCGACGGGGATCGGAAACGTGCCGGTAATGTAGATCTGGCCCGACTTCACGCGGAAGGCGAGCAACCGGTTGTTGCCGTTAAACCACTGCTCGTAGTCGTCGATCAGCCCGCCCGACGTGTCGGGGACCAGCATGCGGAAGATGCTGATGCCGAACTGCCGCATCGCCGGCTTGCCCGAGAAGCGCTCGCGCACCTGCGAGTAACGCCCGTCCGCGCCGATGAGAAGGTCGATGCCGTCGAGGCGGTGGGCCTGCCCGGCTTCGGTCCACGCGACGAACGGACGACCGTCCACGCCCTCGCCGAGTTCGGTGATCGTCGCGCCGTAGCGGACCGCCGGACCGGCAGCCCCGCGCAGAACCCGGTACAATTCGGACCAGCGGAAGCGCCAGCCGAACTCGGTCGCGACACTGTCGATGGCGAGCCTGGCGATCTCGGTGCCGTAGGTCAGCGAGATGCGCCACGAGCGCCAGGGCAGGCAGGCTTCGTCCGCCAGCGCCGCAAGATCGGGATCGTGGGTGCGGAGTGCCAGCGCCGCGTTGGGCCCCATGTTAAGGCCGGTGCCGGATTCCGACTGGTCGTCGGCCTGCACCTTTTCGAGGCAGCTCACCTCCATGCCCGGCAGCTTCGACAGGCTCCGCGCGAGGATGCAGCCGGCGACGCCCGCTCCGACGATGACGACGCGCATCAGACCACCTCCCTCGCACGCTCTGCGATGACGGCGATGAGGCCGCCGCCGTCCGGGCCCTGATGCTCCGCACCACCCGAGACGAAGATGCGGGTGTCGCCAAGGACCCCGGCAACAAGGCCGCCCAGCGCCGCCCGGATGTGCCGCTGCGCGTTGATGTCGGTGTCGTCGAGCATGGTGTGGCGGAACGCGCCGATATGGCCCCGCCGGTCCGGCTCGCCCTTGACGAGAACGCCGCGGATCAGTTCGCGGTCGCCGGCTCGGACCTGCGGTGTGGCGGCGATACCGAGATCGTCGAGCGTCCGTGATACGGCGGCGATGTCCAGCGCGTCCGCCATCGGGCGATGGGCGATGCCGAGCGGGCCGGACCAGTGAGCGCTTTCGCCGAGCACGATGACCTCGTTGGCTACGACTTCGACTCCCGAGGAAATGCTGGCGCGGTCGCAACGGATGGAGAAATCGGCAAGAAGGCCATTTTCCTCGGCGGCGTTCATCTCGCCGAGTGCGAGCGCCACGCCAAAGGCTCCGGCGGCGCGCGCGAGCGCCATCGAGCGGCCGGGATCGGTCGTGGCGACGCTATGGCCCTTGCCGAGAGCTTCGGCGATCCGCGCCGTGGTGAGGCAGGGCGCCTTGACCTGAACGAAATGAACGTCCTCGGGCCGGTCGATCCGGGCGTCGCGCATGGCAGCGCGCACTGTCTCGGCCACCTGTTCGATATGCGCGCTGCGGCCGATGTCCTGCGGCGCCACAGGCGGCGAAAAAGCCGTGCCGACCGCAAGCGCCGGCTCGTCGGTAGCGCCCGTCGCCCCGCCCGATCGGCAGAAGATCAGATAGTGCGGCGACAGGACGCCTTCCGTGCCGCCGGACAGCACGCAGGGAATGCGTGCGGCGAGGCTGGCCGCATCCTCCGCCAGGCAGCGCGAGAGGAGCGCCATCAGCGATTGGGTGAAATAGCCGCGCGTGAAGTCGTTGACCCCGCCATTGCCCTCGGTCTTGCCGATCACCGCGACGATCGTATCCGGGCGGATGTCGCCGTTCCGGATCAGGCCTTCGAGGGCGGAGACATCGCCCGGATGAGCCATGGCCAGTCGGAAAACGTCTGCACGCATCGATCGGTCGAACCTCTCTCGTCGAGGCGACCTTGCTGCATCGCACCTAGAGCGTCGAGGTCCAAGTTTCTCTCAGACCGAGAGCAAAATGTGTGCGCTCAGCTTTCGGTGAGACTGGCCTTGAGCTGCTCGGCAAAGCCCGTCGAGGCGATGGGCAGCATGCGCCCCGCGCGGCTCGCCAGCACGAGACGGCTCCGGGTGAGCTCGCGGTCGATCAGCGGGATGGCGACGAGGCTGCCGTTTCGGGCATCGCGCCGCGTGCCGATCTCGAACTGAAAGCAGATGGCGCCGGTTTCCTCGGCATAGACCTTGAGCGCCTGCACCGTGGTCGCCTCGAAGACGATGTTCAGCGACAGCCGCGTACGGGCGGCGAGTTCGTCGATCAGCCGGCGGCTGCCGAAGGTCGCCGCGCCGAGCGCGAGGCGATGCGGCTGGCAGTCTGCAAGGCGCAGGCGCGTGCGCTCCGCGAGGACATGATCCGGCCGCATCAGGGCATAGAGAGGCTGCTCGATACTGGCGAGCTCGTTGATCTGCGGGGAGGGCAGGATGTCGTGCGCCAGCAGCACGTCTGCCTCGTCGGCGAGCAGGCTGGCGAGAAGCCCGACGCTTGCGCCGACCGTCACCTGGAACTGCACGCCGGGGTGCCGTGCCTGATAGTGCGCGATCTGCGCCGGCACCAGGTCGTGCGCCACGGATTCCGCGCACGCAATGCGCACCGTGCCACGGACGAGGCCACGAAGCTGCTCGATCTGGGAAGCAGCGGATGAAATATCGGCGAGGCTGCGCCGGACCATGGCGATGACGACCTCGCCGGCCGCTGTGAGCCGCACGCCGCGGGGCAGGCGCTCGAACAATGGCGTGCCGACCTGTTCCTCGATCTCGATGATCTTGCGGTTCAGCGCGGTCGAAGCGACGTTCAGCCGGTCCGCGGCTTTGCGGATGGAGCCCGCCCGAGCTGTGGCCTCGAGATAGGTGAAGACCTTCGGTGGCAGGAGCATAGCCGCTCATCAACTTGTTGCGGTGGCAGGCTAGTCGGTCATCGTGATCTGGCAAGTCATTCCGGCTCGCCGGCTGTGGCGCAGGGCAGGCCCTCGGCCAGCCAGCGCTTCCGCGGCTTCGTCACCCTGCTTCGCGCCCGCGCATATGAGTCGAGCACGTGGCAGCTATCAATCGAATGTGCCGGGAGGCTCGCAGCTAAACCCGCGGGTTGCCTCTTGCGGGCGAGTGTCCGCCGGCATGACCGCGTCCCGGCATTTGCCTCGGGTGATGTCCCCATGGCTGCTTCCTTTCGCCAACTCGGAAGGCTCCGCCGACGCACGCGTCCCCTCTCGGCCGAGAGGCGGAGTACCGGAAACGCCCGTTGCGTCCCAATGCTATCCGCCGAGACATGACGCCGGTGGAGTTTCACCGGCCCCCCGGGAGAACAGTCCGATGCAGCAGGATCTGCCAGCCAACCGTTTCGCCGCGCATGCCCAGAGGCTCGCGGCCGATCACGCGAACGGCGCGCGATTTGCCCCCTTTGCCGCGAGCATCGGCATTGCCGGCATCGATGAAGCCTATGACGCTCAGGACGCCTTCGTCGCGGAACTCCTGAAGGCCGGAAACGGCCGCCGCGCCGGCTACAAGATCGGGCTGACGTCCAAGCGCATGCAGGAAATGTGCGGGATCGATGTCCCCGTCGGCGGGGTCGTTCTGGCCTCGCGGGTCATGCCTTCGGGCAGCGTGGCGGAAGCCTCGCGCTTCGGCAGGTTGGGGCTGGAATTCGAGATCTGCACGATCCTGTCCCGTGATCTCCCCGCCCGCCCGCAGGACTATACGGCTGGCGAGGTCGAGACCGCGGTGGGCGAGGTTTGCGCAGCCATCGAGATGGTCGATGACCGCAATTGCGACTATGCCACCCTCGATGTCTTCTCGCTCGTTGCTGACAATTCGTGGAACGCCGGCGTCGTTCTCGGCAAGCCGGCTCCTCGTCCGGCAGACCTCACGGCCTGCGAGGGCGTCGTCTCGCTCGACGGCGCCGTCTTCGACCGCGGCTACGGGCGCGACGTGCTGGGCGGGCCGCTGGTTCCGCTGACATGGCTGGCCAATCATCTCAGCCGCCGCGGCGAAGGGCTGCGCGCCGGCGACATAGTGATGACGGGCAGTCTCATTCCGACGCAGTTCCCCAAGGGCGCCTGCACCTACAGCTTTGACGTCGCCGGCATCGGGTCCGTGGAACTCACGATGAAGCCCTGAGGAACTGGCGATGGATCTGCAGATCAAGGGTCGCCGTGCCCTCGTCACCGGCGCATCGAAGGGTCTCGGGCGCGCGATCGCGGGCGCGCTCGCGGACGAGGGCGCGAGTGTCGCCGTCTGCGCCCGCAACGGCGAGGCGATCGCCAGGGCCGCCAGCGAGATCGGCGGGCGCGGCTTCGTCGCAGAGCTGGGCAAGGAGGGCGCGGTGGATGCGCTGGTTGCCGATGTCCGCCAGGCGCTCGGCGGCGTCGATATCCTCGTGATCAATACGGGCGGTCCGCCGGGAGCCGGCTTCGATGGCATCACCGATGCGATGTGGCGCGAGTCTTACGAGGGCTTGTGGATGAGCACCGTGCAGCTCATCCGCGCCGTCCTGCCCGAGATGCGCGAGCGGCGTTGGGGCCGCATCCTGCTCGTTACCTCGATCTCGGCACGCGAGCCGCTGCCGAACCTGACGATCTCCAACGCGCTGCGGCCGGGCCTGCACGGCCTCGTCAACACGCTCAGCCGTGAGGTGGCGCGGGACGGCATCACCGTGAACGCCCTGATGCCCGGCTACACGCTGACGGAGCGCCTGAAGGACCTCGCGGTGGATGAGGTCGCGATCTCGCAACAGATTCCCGCCGGCCGCATGGGTCGCCCCGACGAGTTCGCTGCCCTTGCGGCGTTTCTGGCCTCGGAACGGGCCGCCTACGTCAACGGGCAGGCGATTGCCTGCGACGGGGGGCTCGGTCGCGCCATTTGAGCGCCCGGCCGGAGGGGCAGGCGGATCAGTGTCTGGCAGTATAATTCCACGATGTAGAATAACTTGCGCCATAATTTGCCGGAATCGACACCAATGGCCGATATTGACTGGCTTTTACAAGGGAGTACGATGCCAAGATAATTCCATATAATGAAATTCGGAGGATGACGTGAGGCTTCATTCCGTTGAGGCGTCGGATATCGCCCGCACCCCGGCGCGTGCGGGCGGCGCGCGGCGTCCGTTTATCGTGGGAATTGGCGGCACGACCCGCCCGTCATCGAGTTGCGAGGCGGCGCTGCTCTACGCGCTCGATCGCGCGGCCGCGCGCGGGGCGGAAACCGAGGCCTTTACCGGCGCATCGCTGGCCCTGCCCATATTCGACCCTCAGTCGCCCGTGCGGTCGGATGATGCCGCCCGGCTGGTCGCGGCCCTGAGGCGCGCGGACGGCGTCATCATCGCCTCGCCCGGCTATCACGGCCTGATCTCGGGCATGCTCAAGAACGCGCTCGACTATACCGAGGACATGCGCGCCGACGCCCGGCCCTATCTGGACGGACGCGCGGTCGGCTGCATCGTGTCGGCCAATGGCGCGCAGGCGCTCGGCAGCACGCTCGCTTCGCTCCGATCCATGATCCATGCCCTGCGCGGCTGGCCGACGCCCTATGGCGCGACGCTGGTCTCGGGCGCGGTCGCTTTCGAGCGCGGCGTGCCAACCGATGCCGCGAATCGCGCGGCACTCGAAACGGTAGCCGACCAGGTCGCCGACTTCGCCTGGATGTCGCTTGCCTGGTCGCCCCGGGCGGGGGCAGCGGCGGCTGTGCTTTCGGCCTGACGCGCGTCAGGCCGCAGCCGCGACGCCGATGCGGCGCGCAGCCTCCCGCAGGTGCGGCAGGATCGTCGCAAGATGCGCGTCGGTCAGGCGCGCGTGAACGGCAACGACGCTCACCGACAGGACCGGCGGGCCGCTTTTCGCAGGAGCGACCATGCCCACGCCCCTGACGCCGGGAATGGGCTTGTCGGAAATGTCGGCGAAGCCGTCAGCCCGCGCCTGCGCCACGCGTCCGCGCAATTCCGATACCGGCAGCGGCGACGACCGATAGGCATCCGAGGCAAGGACCTCGTCCACCTCGTGCGGCTGCATCGCGGCGAGCAGGGCGACGCCGCCGGTGCCCACGCCGAGGATCAGGCGGGAGCCCACCTCCCATACCGACGCGCGGATGGGATAGCCGCCGTCGGCGCGGTCGAGGCAGACCGTTTCGATGCCAGTGCGCAGGGCAAGGAAAACCGAGTCCCCGGTATCTGCCGCCAATTGCCGCAGATGCGGCCGGCAGGCCTCCACGAGGCTGGAGTGAAAGCCCGCCGCAAGGCCCAGCTCGAAGGCCAGCGGGCCGAGCCGATAGAGCTTGCTCGAAGGGTCCTGAACGACGAGCTGCTCGTGGATCAGCGCCTTCAGGATGCGATGGGTGGTCGGCTCCGTAAGTCCCGCCGACAGCGCCAGATCCTTCACGCGCCGTCCCTCGACGGCGCCGCGCGGAATGGCGCGCAGGATATCGGCGGCGCGCGAGATGAGCTGCGCGCCCTGCGGCGCGTCCTGACTCTCGATTCCTTTCATGCGTTCCCCATTATGTGGAATTATGACTATGTCGTTCCGCGGCCTATATCGAATGACTAGGCGAAAATCGCTTGACCAGCTGCAAAAATCGCAGAGACTTATAGCAAGGAACATCCACTATGTGGAATTATTTGTCAATCCACCGTCGGAGGCTTTGCTGAACCGATGGGGCGCCCGGAGACGGGCGCGACGCACAGCCTGGAGGAAATTGCCGTGAAGATGCATTGGTTCGCTGAAGCCAGCTATCCGCATCTGCCGCCGAACTTCCGCGAGACCGGCCTGTCGAGCTGGGTGACGACGCCTGCCGACATGCATGACCCCTACGAGGTCGGCGAGATGTGCCGGATGTTCATCCGGCTGATGCAGCAGGCCGACCGCGAGGGTTTCGACGGTCTCGCCGTCAACGAGCACCATCAGACGCCCTTTGCCGTGACGCCGTCGCCGAACCTGCTCGCCGCGACGCTCGCGACCACGACGGAGAAGGCAGCGCTGCTGATCATCGGCGACTCCCTCGCCCTCTATAACCCGCCCATGCGCGTCGCCGAGGAAATGGCCTGGCTCGACTGCCTGTCGAACGGCCGCATCATCGCCGGCTTCGTTTTCGGCACGCCGATGGACAGCCTCTATTGCTACGGCGTGCCGCCGGTGGAGCTGCGCGAGCGCTTCCACGAGGCCCGTCATCTCATCAAGCGCGCCTGGAGCGAGCCCGAGCCCTTCGCCTTCAACGGCAAGTACACCAAGCTGCGCTACGTCAATCTCTGGCCGCGCCCGCTCCAGTCGCGCCCGCCGATCTGGGTGCCGGGCTCCGGCAGCGTCGAGACGTGGGATCTCGCCCTCGACAACGACTATTGCTACGGGCACCTGTCCTTCTCGGGCCTTCATTCCGCGAAGCCGCTGGTCGACGCGTTCTGGGAATATGTCGACGAGAAGGGCATCGAGGCCAATCCGTACCGCATGGCCTTCACGCAGCTCATCTGCTGCGCCGAGACCGACGCCGAGGCGGAGGCCAAATATTCCGAGGCGGTGAAGTATTTCTACCGCAACCGCTACGTCCATCCGGGCTTCGAATCCGCCCCGGGCTATCGGACGGCCAAGTCGATCCAGTCGATGGCCAAGCACGCCCAGCAGTCGACAGTGAAGATGTCGCCCGAGGACAAGGCCCGCGCCGGCCGCGGCGAGATGGATTTCTGGGACTATGACAAGCACGGCTTCATCATCGCGGGATCGCCGGAGACGGTTCGCCAGCGCCTGGAGGCACTCGCCAAGGACCTCCGGATCGGCCAGCTCATCGGCTGCCTGCACATGGGCAATCTGCCGGAAGAGGTGGCTGCCGAGAACACGCATCTGCTCGGCACGCGGGTGATCCCGAAGCTCAAGCATCTGTGGACGGAATACGAGGACAGGTGGACGCCGAAACCGCCCGCGCGCGCGGTGCGCGCGCCCATGCCCGCCGTGATGCGCACCCGCGAGCCGGTGAGGGCGTGATGCAGATCGTCGTCGATACCATCGGAACGACCCCTGTCCGCTCCTGGAGCGCCGGGCAGGGCACGCCGCTCTTCTATCTCCACGGCTTCGAGCAGCATCCGGGCGCCGCCTCCTTCCTGCGTCGGCTGGCCGAGGATCGCGCGGTCCGCGCACCCGAGCATCCGGGATTCGGCCGCACGGGAGGCTTTGACGAACTGGTGGACCTGACCGATCTGGTCCTGCACTACCGGGCGGTGATCGAGGCCGCGGCTGCGGATCGCGGCCCGGTCGACATCATCGGGCACTCGCTCGGCGGCATGTTCGCGGCGGAAATCGCCGCGCTGTGCCCGGACCTCGTGCGCAAGCTCGTCCTCGTCTCGCCCTATGGCCTGTGGCTGGACGACGCGCCGATGCCCGATCCCTTCGCCATCACGCTGCCGGAGCTGCACAAGGCCAAATGGGCCGACCCCGAGGCGTGGATCAAGCGCGAGCCGAACGGCTTCACCGAAGGCGACGCGTCGGACTACAATGCCTACCGCCAGCAGAATCTGGGCGCGGCGACCAAGTTCATGTGGCCGATCCCGGATCGCGGCCTGTCCCGCCGGCTGCCCCATGTGCGCGCGGAGACGCTGATCGTCCACGGCGCGGATGATGGGCTGGTGCCGCCGGTCTATGCCGACGCGTTCCGCCGCCTGATGCCCAGGGCGCGCAGGGTCATCCTGCCGAAATGCGGCCACCTGCCGATGATCGAGGCCGAGGATGCCTTCCTCGCCGAGGTCACGGCGTTCCTCGGCTGACGGGGGACATCGAGGTGAGCGACGCCCGCACGCCCATGACCGGCAAGGCCCCGGTCAACGGCATCGACATCCACTACGAGATCGCCGGAGAGGGTCCGCCGCTCCTGCTGATCAGCGGCCTCGGGCAGAACTCGGGCGCCTGGGCCGGCGTGCTGCCGAACCTGCGCCAGCGCTTCCGCGTGCTCATCTTCGACAACCGCGGCACGGGCCGCAGCTCCGTTCCGCCCGGCCCCTATCCGATCGACCAGATGGCCGATGATGCCGCTGGATTGCTGGAGCATCTGGGTATCCCGGTCACGGCCGCCGTCGGCTGGTCGCTGGGCGGGTCGGTGCTGCAATCCATGCTGATCCGGCACGGTGCGCGCCTGTCCTCGGCCGTGCTGCTGAACGCCTTCCCGAACTATACGGGCATTCAGCAGGTCTGGCTGGACGCCCTGATCGCGCTGCGCCGGAGCGATGCCCCGGCCGAGGCCAAGATTGCCTTCGGCCTGCCATGGGGCCTGACGCCCATCGTGCTGTCCGATCATGGGCTCGCCATGCAGGCGGTGAAGGCGGCGGCCGCCGATCCCTATCCGACCGGCAATGCCGGCTACGAGGCGCAGGCGGCGGGGCTGCGGGTCTACGACTCCCGTCCCGATCTGCCGAAGGTCAGGACGCCGACGCTGGTGCTGACCGGAGCAGAAGACGTCCTGACGCCGGTCGCGCAATCCGTCGAGATCGCCGCGCTCATTCCGGGCGCGCGCCTTCACGTCATGGGCAAGGGCGGCCACCGCATGATCGTCGAATATCCCGGCGAAGTGCTCCGTCTGATCGGAGATTTCGTCCGATAGCGCCACGCGCAAAACGACAAAATCGGCAGCCGGACGAAACCGGCGCCTCAATCAGGAAACGTGATCGGAGGACTATCATGAAGCGCAGACAGTTTCTGCAGTCGGCAGCGGCACTCGCGGCGGGAACCGCCCTGCCGCCCATGGCTTGGGCCAACAAGGCCACCAACACGCTCAACGTGCCGCTGACCTTCGGCATCGAGAACATCGACCGCTACTTCAACAGCGTGGTCGATGGCGGCATCATCGCGCGGCACATCTGGGACACGCTGATCTATCGCGATCCCGTCAGCTTCGAATACAAGCCGGCGCTGGCGACCGCCTGGCGCTGGGTCGACGACAAGACGCTGGAATTCGACCTCCGCCAGGGCGTGAAGTTCCACAACGGCGACGACTTCAGCGCCGACGACGTCGTCTACACCCTCAACTTCGTGTCGAACCCGGCCAACAAGGCGACCGGCCAGGACAACGTCAACTTCATCGAGAAGGCGGAGAAGGTCTCGGACTTCAAGGTGCGCGTGATTCTGAAGCACCCCTTCCCGCCGGCCCTCGAATATGTCTCCGGCGAGTGGCCGATCTATCCCGGCAAATACTACGAGCGCGTCGGGCCGCGCGGCATGGGCGAGAAGCCCGTCGGCACCGGGCCCTATCGCATGGTTTCGCTGGTGCCCTCGCGCGAATTCGTGCTGGAGCGCTTCGACGGGCACTTCAAGGAGAGCCCGAAGCTGGAGAAGGGCGGCAATGTCCGCCGCATCCACGCCCGCCTCCTGCCCGACATGGCGACGCAGGTCGCCGAGCTTCTCGGCGGCGGCATCGACTGGATGTGGTACGTGCCGGTCGACCAGGCCGAGCAGCTCGCGCAGATGCCGAATCTCACCGTCGTCAACGAGCAGGTGTTCCGCACGGGATCGCTGGTCATCGACGCGACCGGCCGCAGCGGCGTTCCGGCCCTGAAGGACAAGCGCGTCCGCAAGGCCATCGCCCATGCCATCAACCGGCAGGAGATGATCGACAACCTCGTGAAGGGGAAGTCGAAGCGCCTCGACGTGCCCTGCTATCCGACCCAGTTCGGCTGCGACAGCTCCAAGGCCGTCGTCTACGACTTCAACGTCCAGAAGGCCAAGGACCTGATGAAGGAAGCCGGCTTCGCCAATGGCTTCAGCGTCGACATGTACGCCTGGCGCAGCCGCGAATGGTCGGAGGCCATCGTCGCCTATCTCGGCGCCATCGGCATCCGGGTGAACCTGCACCAGATGGACTATTTCGCCATCCGCGACCTGATGCGTTCGGGCAAGACGCCGATCACCTTCATCGACGACGGCTATTACCGGCTCAACGACTCCGCCACCATCTGGCAGCGCTTCTTCGCCAAGGCTCCCGACGATCAGGCCCATGACGACGAGGTGAAGGCCTGGACGGAACAGGCCGCGCGCATCAACGACCCGGTCAAGCGCAAGGAGCTCTACGACCGGATCATCGCCAAGGTGACCGACGAGGCCTATTGGGCGCCGCTCTTCACCTTCTCGGCCAACTATGCCTTCACCAGGGATCTGGAGTTCACTCCGAACATCGATGAGATGCCGCGCTGGTACAACGCGCGCTGGAAGTGACGGGCCGGCGCAGCCGCGCCTGTTGAGGGAGGAGAGCGACCGGCCATGGTCCGCTATCTTGTGCAAAGGCTGTTGCTGGCCCTGGGCGTGATCGTCTTCGTGTCGGCGCTCACCTTCGTCCTGACGGAGGCGACGGTCGATCCGGCCCTCGCCGTCGCGGGCGAGGGCGCGACCGAGGAGACGATCCAGCAGGTCCGCAAGGACTATGGCTTCGACAGGCCGCTCGTCGAGCGATACCTGAACTGGCTCGGCGGGATCGCCTCCGGCGATCTCGGCGAGTCCTACCGCATGCGCCGGCCGGTGGCGGACATCATCGGCGAGCATCTGCCGGTGACGCTGAAGCTCGGCTTCCTCAGCCTGATCTTCGCCATCGTCGTCGCCATTCCGCTGGGCGTGCTGGCGGCGGTGAAGCAGAACACCTGGATCGACCGCTTCGCGCTGTCCGTCTCGGTGGTCGGGCAGGCGCTGCCGAATTTCCTGTTCGCGCTCCTGCTCATCATCATCTTCGGCGTCAATCTACGCTGGCTGCCGATCTCCGGCTCGGGCACCTGGCAGCACTTCATCATGCCGACGATCGCGCTCGGCTACTACGCCATGCCCGCGCTCATGCGCCTCACCCGGTCCGGCATGATCGAGGCGCTGGAGGCAGACTACGTGCGCACCGCGCTGGCCAAGGGCCTGTCGCCGTTCACCGTCGTCTTCGGCCATGCGCTGCAGAACGCCATCCTGCCGGTCGTGTCGCTGGCGGCGGTGCAGTTCGGGTTCATGCTGGGCGGCTCGGTGATCATCGAGGTCGTGTTCGGCCTTAACGGGCTCGGCTACCTCGCGCGCGAGTCGATCCGCCGCGCCGACCTGCCGGTGGTGCAATCCATCGTGCTGCTGATCTCGTTCTTCTACGTGGTGCTGATCCTGCTCGCCGACATCCTGAACGGCCTGCTCGATCCGCGCGTGAGGAGCGCCAGCACATGACCGACGTCACGGCCTCCTCCGTCGCACCGGCCGTGACGGCTCCCGAGTCTCCCTATGCGGTGATGTGGCGCCGCATGCGCAAGCACAAGGGCTTCATGATCGGCGCCGGCATCGTCGCCGTCATGGCGATCGTGGCGCTGCTCGCGCCGCTGCTGGCCCCGCACGATCCCTATCTGCAGAGCCTTGCCAAGCGGCGCATCCCGCCGATCTGGCACGGCTGGTTCTATGGCAATACGCGCGCCACGACGATGCATCTGCTCGGCACCGACCAGCTCGGCCGCGACTATCTGAGCCGCATGCTCTACGGCGCGCGCATCTCGCTCGCCATCGGCGTCTCGACGGCGCTGATATCCGCCGTTATCGGCACGACCCTCGGCATGCTCGCAGGCTATTTCCGTGGGCGTGTCGATGCCGTCGTCAGCTTCCTCATCTCGGCGCGTCTGTGCGTGCCCCTGATCCTCGTCGCTCTGACCGTCGTGGCGCTGGTCGGCAGCTCCATGACGACGCTGATCCTCGTCCTCGGCCTCCTGCTGTGGGACCGCTTCGCCGTCGTCACCCGCACGGCGACGATGCAGATCGCCAATGCCGATTTCGTCATGGCCTCGCGCGCCGCCGGCTCGTCCTGGGTCCGCATTCTCGCCAGCGAAATCTTTCCGAACCTCGCCAATGCATGGATCGTCGTCCTGACGCTCGAAATGGCCAATGCCATCGTCATCGAGGCGGCCCTTTCCTTCCTCGGCCTCGGCGTTCAGGCGCCGCTGCCCTCCTGGGGGCTGATGCTGGCGGAAGGCCGCAACGACATGTTCTTCAACATCTGGATCATCGCCATCCCCGGAGCCGCCCTCTTCGCGCTCGTGCTCGCCATCAACCTGCTCGGCGACGGCCTGCGCGACGTGACCGCGCCGGAAGGACGGGGAGGTTCGCTTGCTTGACGTCTCGAACCTCAGCGTGACGATCGCCCATCGCAGCGGCGAGATCCGCCCTGTCCGCGACATCTCCTTCCGCGTGGAGCGCGGCGAGACATTCTGCATCGTCGGCGAATCCGGCTGCGGCAAGTCGATGACGTCGCTGGCGCTGATGGGCCTTCTGCCGCGTGCAGCCGCCCGTTCGGCGCAGCGGCTCGAACTCGACGGGGTCGACCTGCAATCTCTGCCGTCCAGAGCCATGGCCGATCTCCGCGGCGACCGCATGGCCATGATCTTCCAGGAACCGATGACGTCGCTGAATCCGGTGCACACCATCGGCAGCCAGTTGCGCGAGGTCTGGTACCGTCATCGTGGCCGCAAGCGCGGCGAGGCGCAGGAGCGTGCGCTCTGGCTGCTCGACCGGGTCGGCATCTCCTCGCCGCGCGAAAGGCTGGATCAGTTCCCGCACGAGCTCTCGGGCGGCCTGCGCCAGCGGGTGATGATCGCCATGGCGCTGATGTGCGAGCCGTCCCTGCTCATCGCCGACGAGCCGACCACGGCGCTCGACGTGACCATCCAGGCGCAGATCCTCAAGCTGCTGCGTTCGCTGCAGGACGAACTCGGCCTCGCCATGATCTTCATCACCCACGACCTCGGCGTGGTGTCGCGCATCGCCGACCGCGTCGGGGTCATGTATGCGGGCCGCATCGTCGAGACCGCCGCCGCGGGGGATATCTTCCGCAACCCCGCCCATCCCTATACGCGCGGGCTGATGGAGTGCATTCCCGTTCCGGGCCGCATTGCGCGGCGCCTGCCTCTGCCGGTCATCCGCGGACAGGTGCCCTCGCCGGCGCTGGAGCTCGCCGGCTGCGCCTTCGCCAACCGCTGCGACCATGCGCGCGATGTCTGCACGGCCGCCCGTCCGCCGGAGGTGAGCGTCGCCGACGGTCACCGCGTCCAGTGCGTGCTCTACGGCCATGCGGGGAGCGAACTCAGATGCGCGTCCTGAGCGATGCCACCGATCGCGGCGGCGGGCTGGCGCTCGAGGTCCGCGACGTGGTCAAGACCTATCGCATGCGCGGCTCGCTGTTCCAGCCGAAGCGCACGCTGACGGCGGTGGGCGGCGTCAACCTTGCCGTCAGGCGCGGGGAGTCGGTCGGGATCGTCGGCGAGTCCGGCTGCGGCAAGTCGACCCTCGCCAAGATCATGCTCGGCCTGCTCGCGCCCGACAGCGGCGAGGTGCTGATGGACGGCCGGCCGATCTCGGCCATGCACCGGCTGGAGGTTGGCCGCTTCGTGCAGCCCATCTTCCAGGACCCCTATTCGTCGCTCAATCCGCGCAAGTCTCTGGGCGAGATCATCGCCCTGCCGCTGGTCCTGCACAGCAGGAAATCGAAGGGCGAGATACGCGAGGAGGTCCTCGCCATGCTGGAAATGGTCGGCCTGTCGCGCGGCCACGAGCACCACTATCCCAACCAGCTTTCCGGCGGGCAGCGCCAGCGCGTCGCCATCGCCCGCGCGCTGATCCTGCGGCCGAGCCTCGTCATCTGCGACGAGCCGACTTCGGCGCTCGACGTGTCGGTGCAGGCGCAGATCATCAACCTGCTGATCGACCTGCAGAACCGGCTGGGGCTGACCTATATCTTCATCAGCCACAACCTCGCCGTGGTCGAGCATCTGTGCACCCGCGTCGCGGTCATGCAGGCGGGGCAGGTCGTGGAGGAGGCCGAGACGGACCAGCTCTTCGGCCAGCCGAAACACCCCTATACGCGCACGCTCCTCGAGGCGGCCGTGACGCCGATCTTCGAGGATGACGAGCCGAACGAGCCGGTGCACGCCGCGATCCCCGCGCAGCGCGGGTGAGGCGAATGGTCCCGCAGAAAGTCACCTACGATTTCACCGGCAAGACCGCGTTCCTGACCGGGGCCGCCTCGGGCATCGGCGCTGCAACCGCCCGCCGCCTCGTCGCATCCGGCGCGAAGGTCGCGATCACGGATATCGACGGAGCGGCCGCCGAGGCTCTTGCTGCGGTTTTGTCGCCCGATGGCAGCCAGGCGATCGGGCTGGCGCTCGATGTCGCCGATCCCGCCGCTGTCGAGGCAGCGGTCATGGCGACGGGCCGAGCCTTTGACGGCCTCCATCTCGCCGTCAACAATGCCGGCATAGGTGGGCCAAGCAGCGGCGTCGGCAGCTTCCCGCTGGACCAGTGGCGGCGCACCATGTCGGTCAATCTCGATGGTGTGTTCTTCTGCCTCCGGGCCGAGTTCCCGGTCATCGCCGCCTCGGGAGGCGGCGCCATCGTCAACGTCGCCTCGATCCTCGGCAGCGTCGCCGTCGCCGGGCAGGCGGCCTACACGGCCTCCAAGCACGGCGTCGTGGGGCTGACAAAGGCCGCCGCGCTCGATGGCGCGAGCGACGGCATCAGGGTCAACGCCGTGGGGCCGGGCTATATCGAGACGCCCTTCCTTGCTGCAATGGATGCCGACCGCCGGGCGCAGGTCGCCGCCCGTCATCCCGTGGGCCGGCTTGGGACGGCCGAGGAGGTCGCGGGGCTCATCCTCTGGCTTCTCTCGGAGGATGCCGCCTTCACCACAGGCAGCTACCACGCCGCCGATGGCGGCTATCTCAGCATTTGAGGCAGCCGCCGAATCAGCGCTCCAGCCCGGCCTGCCACTGCTCCCAGGCGATCTGCGCTCTCGCGCCGAGGCCGGTGAATGGTTCCGGAGGCAGCCAGTTGGGGCCCTTCTGGTTCAGGCGCGTAGCCAGCAGCGGCGATTGAAACCCGCTGGCATATTCGGCGAGGAGCTTGCCGTGGATCGTCCCCCTGACGACGCCCGCGCCGCCGCATCCGACCGACGCGTAGAGCCCCGGCCGGATCTGGCCGAAATAGAAGCCGCCATTGCGCGTCACCGCCGTCAGGCCGCCCCAGACATGCTCGAACGCGTGCGACCGCATCTGCGGGAAACGGCGCTTGTAGAGCGTGGCGAGCATGGCGCGAACCTCGCTCGTGTCGAGCTCCTGCTCGTAGGAATCGCCACTGCGGATCAGCAGGCGGCGCTGCGCCTTGCGCATGGTCGTGCCCATGCGGTGTGCCGGCAGAACGCCCCAGTTCGGGCTCTCGCCCAGCAGGGCCCATTGCTCGTCGTCGAGTTCGGGCGTGAAGGCGCCATAGGTGTAGATGCCGATCATCCGGTTGCGGACGAGCCCGAGCGCGCGCGCGTGGAGATTGTTCGTCACGAACACGCGATCCGCGATGAAATCGCCTCGGTCGGTCGCTACCCGGATCGGCGCGCCATCGCCGAGCGATAGAACGCGCGTGTTCTCGAGCAGCGTCACGGCGGCGGGGAGGGAATCCGCAAGCCCGCGATTGAGCGCCGCGGGCTGCACGAGCGCGCGCGTCAGGGACTGGAACCCGTAGCGATAGTAGCCCGTGCCGATCATGCGCGAGAGATCGTCTGGGCCGTATTCTGCCGACGTCAGCCCCCAGCCGAGATAGGTCTGCCGCGTCTGTCGCGCCGACCTCTCGACCGGCGGCGTGGCCGCCGCCGTCACGGTCGGGGTCTGCTCGTCCCAGTCGCAGGCGATGGAATGGGTCTCGACCAGCGACCGGAGCCAGTCGAATCCGGCCTGCACCAGCGCGAATTGCTGGGTGGCCCAATCCTCGGTGAAGCCTGCGGCATTGGCGCTCGGCTCGCCGGGATTGATCAGCAGGAAGCCCGAGTTTCGACCCGCCGCGCCCTCGCCGATGGTCGAGGCTTCGAGGAGCAGAACCTCCTCGTCGGGATTGAGTTCGGCCAAGCGCCGGGCGGTCGCCAGTCCCGTATAGCCGGCGCCCACGATGATGGTCGAGAAGCGCCGGCCTTCTGGCAGCCGCTCGCGCGCGACACGGCGCGGCAGCAGCGCGTTCCAGCCGGACGCCGACTTGTAGGAGGGGGCCGTGGTCATGCGGAACCTAGCCTTCCGGGGCTCCCGGCGGATCGAAGGCCCTGATCGGCGGCAGGTTGGCCGTGAACTTCTCCACCTCCACGGTCGTCAACTGACCCGTGCACCCCTGGGCGAGCGATGACGTCCCGACATCGCGCGTCAGCACGTTGGGATTGCCGTGGACGCAGAGCGGCATGCCCTCGTCGGGATCGACCGGATCGTACCAGGCGCCCGTCGGCAGGTTGACGATGCCGGGAGCGATGGCGTCCGTCACCCGTGCCGCCGCAAGGCACGCGCCGCGCGCGTTGAACAGCCGGATCACGTCGCCATCGGCAATGCCGCGGGACGCTGCATCCTGCGGGTTCATCCGCGCCACCTCGCGGCCGCGATGCTTGGCCTCCTGCGAATGGCCGCCGAAGTCGAGCTGGCTGTGCAGGCGCGTCGCCGGCTGGTTGGCGACGAGGAAGAGCGGCGCGGCGGCCGTCGGCACGTCGGTCTTCGCGAGCCAGACCGGATGGCCCGGGCAATCGGCATCGCCATGGGCGGCGATCTTGGCAGAATGCACTTCGATCCGCCCCGACGGCGTCGGCAGCGGGTTCGCCTGCGGGTCCTCGCGATAACGGCGAATCTGGCCACCATCGTCGGCGTGCTGCGGCACGGTCAGGCTGCCGCGCTGCCAGAACTCCTCGAAGCTCGGCGCCGGCAGGCCCTGCGCGGCGAGTGCTTCGCGCGTCGGCTCGTAGAGGTGCTCCAGCCATTGCCTCGGCGTGCGGCCCTCGGTGAAGGCGTCGCGCGCGCCCAGCCGCTCCGCGAGATCGGCGAAGATCGCGAAGTCGTCGCGGGCGAGGCCGTAGGGCTCCGCCACCTTGTGCATCGCGACCATCAGGGGATCGTTGCCGGAATAGCCGATATCCTCGCGCTCCAGCGTCATGGTGGCGGGCAGCACGATGTCGGCATGGCGGGCCGTGGCCGTCCAGGCGAGGTCATGGACGACCAGCGTATCGAGCTTCGAGAAGGCCTTGCGCAGGCGATTGATGTCCTGGTGGTGGTGGAAGGGATTGCCGCCGGCCCAATAGACCAGGCGGATGTCGGCATAGGTGCGCGTCTCGCCGTTGTAGCGATAGGTCTTGCCGGGGTTCAGCAGCATGTCGGAGATGCGGGCGACCGGGATGTAATCCGAAACGCCGTTGCGCCCCTGCGACAGGGTCGGGCCGGGAACGGCATTGGCGCGCCGGCCGTAATAGGCGATGGCGCCGAGGGAATAGGCATAGCCGCCGCCGGGCAGACCGATCTGGCCGAGAGCCGCCGCCAGCACCATGGCCATCCACACGGGCTGTTCGCCGTGCTCGGCCCGCTGCAGCGAGTGGGAGACGACGATGAGCGCGCGGCGTCCGGCAAGGCGGCGCGCCAGCGCCCGGATGGCCCCGGCATCCATGCCGCAGATCGCAGAGGCCCAGTCGGCGTCCTTCGGCTGGCCGTCGGTCTCGCCCGTCAGGTAGCGGGCGAAGAGCGACCAGCCCTCCGTGTAGCGATCAAGGAAGGCCTGATCGTGCAGGCCCTCGCTGACCAGCGTGTGGACGATGCCCAGCATCATCGCCGTATCGGTTGCCGGCGTGACCGTCAGCCACTCGGCGCCGGCCTCCTCGGGCAGGTCGTCGCGCAGGGGGCTGACGAGCACGAACTCGCAGCCGCGCGCCTTCGCCGCAGCCATGGCGCCGCGCTCGACATGCTTGCTGACCGAGCCACCCGCGATCATCGAGTTCTTCAGCGCCATGCCGCCGAAGGCCAGCACGATGTCGGTCTCGGCGGCGATCTGCTCCCAGGTGACGTTGCGCTTGGTGATGTCCTCGTAATTGGCGAGGATCTGCGGCAGCAGCATCGTCGAGGCGCCGGCCGAGTAGCTGTTCACCGACTTCACGTAGCCGCCGCAGGCGATGTTGAGGAAACGGTGAACCTGGCTCTGGGCGTGGTGGAAGCGGCCGGCGCTGGACCAGCCGTAGGAGCCGCCGAAGATCGCACCCGGCCCCCTGCTGTCGCCGACGCGCTTCAGTTCGCCTGCCAGCAGGTCGAGCGCCTTGTCCCAGCTCACCGGCACGAATTCGTCGCGTCCCCGCCGGTCGTCCGGGCCGGGACCACGCTCCAGCCAGCCGCGCCGGATCATCGGCTGGGCGATGCGCGCGCGGTGGCGCAGGGCCCCGGGAAAGTTGCCGGCAATGCCGTTCGGGTCCGGGTCGCCGCCATAGGGGCGGATGTCGAGCCGATCGCCCTGCATGCGCGCCGAGAACACGCCCCAGTGCGAGGTATGGGGCTTGAAGCCGTCGGAGAGGTCGAGGCCGGGATCGGGGCGGTCCAGCGCGTCTGTCATCGAAAAGTCCTCATGCGGGGCGCCATGGCCTGTCCACAAGCTCCGGCGAAGCGTTCACTCCGCCGGGGTCTTCTCCCAGCGCAGGCCGGGAACAGCATCGCGCAATTCCCTCGTATAGCCGTTGTTGGGCTGTTCGAATATTTGTCGCGTGTCGCCGATCTCGACGATACGCCCCTTCTGCATGACCGCCACGCGATCGCAGAGGTTCGACGCCACGCGCAGGTCGTGGGTGACGAAGATCATGGCGAAGCCGAGCTTCTGCTGCAGTTCGCGGAAGAGCTGGATCACCTGCGCCTGCACCGAGACGTCGAGCGCCGAGACCGCCTCGTCGGCGACGATGATGCGCGGCTCCATCGCGAGCGCGCGGGCGATGCAGATGCGCTGCCTCTGCCCGCCTGAGAATTCGTGCGGATAGCGGTCGAGGGCGTCGGGCCTGAGGCCGACGAGTTCCAGAAGCTCGGCGGCGCGCTTCGTCGCATCGCTCTTCGGCGTGCCGTGCTGGACCGGCCCCTCGATGAGGGAGGCGCCGACGCGGCGGCGCGGATTGAGCGACTTGTAGGGGTCCTGGAAGATCATCTGGATCTGCCGGCGGTAGTCGCGGAGATCCCTGCCGCCGAGGCCGACGACATCGCGCCCCTCGACCATGATGGCGCCCTGCTCAGGCGTCTCGAAGCGCAGCAGCGTGCGCGCCAGCGACGACTTGCCGGAGCCGGATTCGCCGACCACGCCCAGCGTCTCGCCGGCATCGACCGAGAAGGAGACATCGTCCAGCGCCAGTGTCTCACGCTTCTTCCCGAGGAACGAGGTCGTGCGATAGACGAGCCTGAGGCCCTTGGCCTCCAGCGCCCTGGGCCGCTCGGGCACAGCCTGATCGAGATACTGGAACCGCGGCACGGCATCGATCAGCGCGCGCGTATAGGGATGCGTGGGCCGGCTCAGCACCTCGTCCGGCACGCCGCGCTCCACCACCTCGCCGTGGCGCATGACGACGACCTGGTCCGCCACGTCGGCGACGACGCCGAAATCATGGGTGATCAGCAGGATGCCGCTGTCGTGCTTGGTCAGAAGGTCGCGGAACAGCCGGAGGATCTGCGCCTGCGTGGTCACGTCGAGCGCGGTCGTCGGCTCGTCCGCGATGATCAGCGCCGGTTCCAGCGCCAGCGCCATGGCGATCATCACACGCTGCCGCTGGCCGCCGGAGAGCTGGTGCGGATAGGCACCGCGCAGGGTCGCCGGATCGGGAAGCCGCACATCCTCCATCAGCTCGAGGACGCGCGCCTCGCGGGCTTCGCGCGACATGTCGCGGCGATGCAGCTCCAGGACTTCGGCGATCTGGTCGCCGACCTTCATCACCGGATTGAGCGCGGTAAGCGGCTCCTGGAAGACCATGGCCATGCGGTCGCCGCGCAATTCGCAGAGCCGCTCGGGCGTCGCGGCCGCGATATCCTCGCCCGCCAGCATGATGCTGCCGCCCTCGATGGTCAGCACCTTCGGCAGAAGCTTCATGATCGCGGAGGCGGTGACGGATTTGCCGGACCCGGATTCGCCGACGAGGCAGACGATCTCGCGCGGCCGGACGTCGAAGGAGACGCCGCTGACGGCGCGCGAGCGGTCGAGGCCGGCCGGCAGCGAGACGGTCAGATCGCGGACCTGAAGGACGGGGGTGTCGCCGATCATCACGAGGCCACCTTGGTCGCGCGGGACAGGCGGGGATCGAGCTTGTCGCGCAGGCCGTCGCCGAGGAGGTTCACGGCCATCACCGTGAAGGCGAGGAACAGGCCGGGCGCGATGATCGTCCACGGCGCCCGCTGGAAGACGGCGCGTCCCTCGGCGAGCACGTTGCCCCAAGACGGGATGTCCGGCGGGAAGCCGACGCCGAGGAAGCCGAGCACGGCCTCCGACAGGATGGCCGCGGCGAACATGTAGGTGGTCTGCACGATCAGCGGCGGTACGCAGCTCGGCAGGATATGGCGCAGCAGCACCAGCGGCGTCGGGATGCCGAGGCCCTCGGCGGCGCGCACATAGGGCTCCTCGCGCACCGTCAGCACGACGCTGCGCACGAGGCGCGTGACGCGCGGGATTTCGGCGAAGGTGATGGCCGCGACGATGGAGAAGAGGCTGGGGCCGACGAGCGAGACGAGGGCGACGGCGAAGAGGATGCCGGGAATGGCCATCATGCCGTCCATGATCCGCATCATGATCGGATCGATGAAGCGGGAATAGCCGGCGACGAGGCCGAGCACGGTTCCGACAACGAGCCCGGCGACGGCCGCCAGCGCGCCGACCATCAGCGACAGGCGGCCACCATGAAGGACGAGGGCGAAGACGTCGCGGCCCAGCGCGTCCGTTCCGAACCAGTAGGTGCCGTCGGGCGGCCTCAGGCGCTGGCGCGGCCGGAGCAGGAACGGATCGGCGCCGGTCGCCAGATGCGCGAAGGCTGAGACGAGGATGATCACGAGCAGCAGCGCGGCGCTGACGGTCAGCACCTTGTTGGCCTTCATGAAGGCGGCGACGTTGACGGCGGCGAGGGGACTCGGGGGGTTGAGGATGGTCACCGCGGGCCTCAATAGCGGATGCGCGGATCGACGATCACGTAAGCGATGTCGATGAGGAGGTTCACGGCCACGTAGATGAGCGCGAAAAACAGGATCAGGCCCTGCACGACGGGATAGTCGCGGGCGAGAATGGCGTCGATCGTTAGCCGGCCGATGCCGGGCAGGTTGAACACGCTCTCCGTGACGACCACGCCGCCGATCAGCAGCGCCATGCCGAGGCCGATGACCGTGATGATCGGCACGGCCGCGTTCGGCAGCGCGTGCTTCCAGAGGATGCGCGACTCGACATTGCCCTTGGCGCGCGCGGTGCGGATGAAGTCCTCGCCGAGGATTTCGAGGATGCTCGACCGCGTGACGCGTGAGATCAGCGCCATGAAGACCAGCGCCAGCGTCAGCGACGGCAGCGCGAGATGGCGGAGCGCCGCAACCGGGTTCTCGAACGGGCTCACATAGCCCTGGACCGGAAGAAGGTCGGTCCAGACCGAGAAGACCAGGATCAGGATGTAGCCGATGACGAAGGCGGGGATCGAGAAGCCCAGCACGGACATGGCCATGACGGCGCGGTCGACCCAGCTGTTGTGGCGCCAGGCGGCAATGGCGCCGAGCGGCACGGCGACGACGATGGTCAGCACGATGGCGCAGAAGGCCAGAACCAGCGTCGGTTCGAGGCGGTCGCGGATGAGATCGAGCACCGGCATCTTCGACAGGATCGACATGCCGAGCTGGCCGCGCGCGAGTTCGCCTAGCCAGGTCAGGTACTGCACCGGCAAGGGCCGGTCGAGGCCGAGGTCGTGGCGGATGCGGGCGATCGCCTCGGGCGTCGCGGAATCGCCCGCCAGCACGGTCGCCGGATCGCCGGGGCTGAGCCGCAGCAACAGGAACACAATCGTGGCGACCACGAGCATGACCGGCACGGCGGATGCGATGCGCATGGCGATAAGACGAAGCATCAGGGGCGGCTCTGGCAGCAGGGGTCAGAGACAACGCCGATCCGGCGGACCGTTCGGCGTCTCGCGATCATTGTCATTCTGCGCCTTCCGGGTACGAACCCGCATGCGGGTTGCCTGAAAGTGCTCCGGCAAGGTCGGCCCGACGCGCTGAAGCGTCGGACCTGTCTCGCATCACTGCTTTTCGACGCCCCACAATACCATGCAGGGCGAGGGCACGTAGCCCTTCACGTTGGCGCGATAGGCCTCGTAGTTGAAGTAGGTTCCCAGCGGAATGTAGAAAACCAGCTCGTAGGCGCGCTGCTGCAGCTTCTCGACGATCTTCATCTGCTCCGCAGGGTCCGTCGCGCGCTGATAGGCGGTCTTCAGCGTCTCCGTCTCCGCGTCGTCGACAAAGCCGGTATAGCCGGCCTTGCCGCGCGCATCGAAGTTCAGATTGCCCAGCGGCGAGATGAGGTCGATGCGGTCGAAAACGGCGTGGGCGAGGTTCCACCCGCCATCGGAGACGGGCGTCGTCCGGGTACGCCGGGTGAGGAAGGCGCTCCATTCCATGGTCTGGATTTCGGAGGGCATGCCGATGGAGCGCAGCACCTGCTGCGTCATCGGCGCGAGCGCCGAGAACGAGGCGATGTCGCCGGGCGTGATGATGGTGACGCGCTCGCCCTTGTAGCCGGCCTGCTGGAGAAGGCCCCGTGCCTTGGGGACGTCCGGCGTGCCCTTGTCGGGGAAGCCGACGGCGGTTTCGAGCTGCGTGCCGCAGCCGAAGATGGCGGGGCAGACCTGATAGGACTCGGCGTCGCCGACCGAGGCGTCCATGTAGTCGCGCTGGGTGGCGACCGCCTGCACGGCCTGCCGGATCTTGACGTTGTCGAAGGGCGGCTGCGACCAGTTGAAACGGATGGTCGAGGCGCTCGGCCCCACCTTGCGGCGGGCGACGACGTCGCTCTTGCCCTTGAACTGATCTCGCTCGTCGGCGCCGACCGTCTCGATCAGGTCGATCTCGCCCTTGAGCAGCGCGTTGATGGCGGTCTGGCGGCTCGGCAGCCAGACGGCCTCGACGCGGTCGACCTTGACCACTTTGCCGCCGGCCAGCGCGCTCGGCGGCTCGTTGCGCGGTACATAGTCGGCGAAACGCTCATAGGCCCAGCTGACGCCGGGGCGGAATTCCGCGGCGACCCATTTGAACGGGCCGGAGCCGATGACCTCGGTCAGCGCCGTCTCCGGCGGGGTGTCCGCGATGCGCTTCGGCATGATGAAGAGCGGGATGGAGCTCGGCCGCGCGAAGCCCTCGAAAATGGCGCCGAAGGGCTCCTTCAGGCGGATGCGGAAAGTCTTGGCGTCCACCGCTTCCATGGCTTCGGTCACGCCCGCGAGGCGCACGCCGATGACGTCGCGCTTGGCCCAGCGGGCGATGGAGGCGACGCAATCCGCAGCGGTGACCGCCGAGCCGTCGTGGAACTTGAGGCCGTCGCGCAGCACGAACGTGTAGGCGAGATTGTCCGGGGATGCCGTCCAGCTCTGCACCATCTGCGGCTGCGGCCGATAGGCCTCGTCGACGCCGAACAGCGTATCGTAGACCATGAAGCCATGGTTGCGGGTGACATAGGCATTGGTCGTCACCGGATCGAGCACGCGCAGCGGCGCGTGCGGCGCGACTTTCAGCGTCTTGGCGCCCTGTGCCCGCGCGCCGGTCGATAGGACGAAGATCGCCGATGCGGAGCCGGCTAGCGCCGTGCGGCGGTTGATGGCTGTCATTGGAAACTCTCCCCTGGCTTTTTGCCGATTATCGAAATCACTGCCGCGCGCGCCGCGGGTCGGGCCAGAACGACGTGCCCCGGCGAGCGAGCCCGCCGCCCCAGCCCATGGGCGTGCCGTCGGCGCGCCAGCAAGCTGCGCCCGTCATCGTCCCGTCCGCGTTAAAGCCGATGGCGCACATGCCGCCGGCGACGTGATCGGTGGCGACGACGCGATGGCCGAGCGCCGACATCTTTTCATGAACGGCGGCGCTGAGGCCGCGTTCCAGTTCTGCTTCCTGTCCCCAGGTGAACAGCCGCGGGGCCTCCACGGCCTCCTGCACGCTCATGCGGTGGTCGATGATGTTGACCACCGACTGCATGACGGAAGCGGGAATGCGGTGCGCGCCCGGCAGGCCGACCGCGAAGACCGGGCGGCCGTCCTTCTTCACGATCATCGCGGAGATGCCGCTGGTGATGCGCTTACCCGGGACGAGCGAGAGCGCATTGCCGGGATGCGGGTCGAACAGGAACATGTAGTTGTTCGGAATGATGCCCGTGCCAGGGATCATGATGCGGCAGCCGAACAGGCTGTTGATGGTCTGCGTCGAGGTGACGATGTTGCCCTCGGCGTCGGCCACCGTCAGGTGGGTCGTATTGGCGCTCTCGTTGGAGAGGACCTTGGACTCATAGGCGCCTGCCTTCGCCGGATCGATCTCCCGGCGGCGCTCGGCGGCATAGTCCTTGGAGATGAGCCGCGCGACCGGCACATCGAAGAAGGCCGGATCGGCCGTCGCGGCGCGGCGGTCGGCGGCTGCGATCTTCAGCGCTTCGAGCAGGAGGTGCGTCGTCTCCGGCGTGCCGAAGCCCATCGCGCCGACATCGTAGTCTTCGAGAATGTTGAGGATCTGGATGGTGTGGACGCCGCCCGAGCAGGGCGGGGGCGGGCCGACAATGTCGAAGCCGCGATAGGTGCCGCGCACCGGCTCGCGCTCGATGGTGCGATAGGCCACGAGATCCTCGCGGCGGATGAACGAGCCGACTTTCTCCAGATAGTCGGCGATTCTGTCGCCGAGCGGGCCGCCATAGATTATGCCGGATCCATCAGCGGCGATCGCCTCCAGCGTTGCGGCGTAGTCGCTCTGGACCAGCAACTCGCCCTCGGCCAGCGGTTTGCCGCCGGGCAGGAAGACGCGGGCGATCTCGGCGTCGAGCGCAAGGTCGGGAGCCGTCTCGGCGATGCAGGTCGAGAGATAGTGGGTGATGCGGAAACCCTGCCGCGCATAGCGGATCGCAGGTTCCAGCACGGTTGGCAGGTCGAGCTTGCCGAAGCGCTCCAGCACTTCGCACCAGGCTTTCAGGTTGCCGGGAACCGCGATGGCTTTCGGCCCGACACGGTTCTCCCGGCCTTCGGTCTCCATGTAGTCCGGCCAGGTGTCGGAGACGGGGCGGTAGCTGTCCGGGCGCGCGGCGGCGGGTGCCGTCGCCAGCCCGTCAAGAACGATCTCGCGGCCATCGGCGAGGCGGATGACGGCCGTGCCGCCGCCGAATATGCCGACCATCATCGGTTCGACGACGGTGAGCGCGAACAGGGCCGCGACGGTGGCGTCGATGGCATTGCCGCCGCGGGCCATCATGTCCATCGCGGCGGTGGAGGCCAGCGGATGATTGGTGACGGCCATGCCCTGCGACGCCGTCACCGGGGTTTTCTCGCATTTGAAGGGGCTGCCTGCCCTGTCGCGCCACGCCATTATCCGTTCGCTCTCCAAAGTCCTAGGGGAGGAGTTCCCCTCCCGTGCAGCATGAACGACCTCACCCCTGCGGCGCAGGGGCCGAGCGGGATAGCAGCTTCCCGGGAAAGGCCATCGGCCCTGCGCTGGACGCCTCGGGCGAAACATCAATGCTGATTGGAACTATCAGCGAAAAGCTTTCTTTCAGTCCAATATGCAGGAGAGCAATTTTTGAGAATTTGCAGTTCTTACAATCACGGCGTCTGTCAGTCGGTTTCCGCGCGCTCGGACAGGGCCGGCGCATCCGGCAAAGCCGCATAGCGCCGCGCATGCCGGGCAAAGGCGCGGGCAACCGCGGAACGGTCGTTGCGCCGGAAGGCTACCGCCAGTTCGGCCTTGATGCTCGGGCCGGCGATCCGCCGATAGCGGATATGCGGCAACTGGATGCAGCAGACGGAAGCAGGAACCAGCGCGATGCCCAGCCCGACGGAGACCATGCTGGTGATCGTGACGAAATCGCGCCCCTGAGGACCGAATTGCGGGAAGACGCCGACCGCCTGGCAGGCCTGGGTCGTATGCTTGTGGAAGCTCACGCCCGGTGGGTGGCGCGGGGTGATGAAGATGTCAGATGCCATGGCGGCGAGGTCGACGCTCTCGCTGTCCGCGAGGGGGTGATTGTCGGGCAGCGCCACCATAAGCGGCTCGTAGAGAACCGGAATGGTCGCGATCCCCGGCGGCAGCGGCACCGGCGGCCTGACGAAGCAGATGTCGAGCTTGCCCTCTTTCAGGTGCTCGAGCTGCGGCATCATCTCCATTTCCGAGATTGCCAATCGAACATCCGGGAACTCCTGCCGGAAGCCGCCGACGAGCGTCGTCAGAATGCCGGTATAGGCGGCCGAGCCGACATAGCCGATGGCGAGATGGCCGACCTCGCCGCGCCCGGCACGCTGGGCCGCGAGCTTGGCGCGCTCCGCCTGATCGAGGACCTTGCGCGCCTCGACCACGAAGAGTTCGCCGGCGAGCGTCAGTTCCACCGAGCGTCGTGAACGGTCGAACAGCGCGGTCCCGACGATCTCTTCGAGAACGCGGATCTGCTGGCTCAGTCCCGGCTGCGCGATGCCGAGCCGCTCCGCCGCGCGGCCGTAGTTCAGCTCCTCCGCGGTCGCGAGGAAGTAGCGCAGGTGCCTCAGTTCGAGATTGGAGCGCGACGGCCGGCGTCCAGCGGGCATATTCGGCCCCTGTGATAGCTGCAGATTATCAATGCAATCAGCCTGAAGCATTGCGCTTTCCAAGGCTGAAATTCAATCCCGTCGAGAAGCCATGCTTGCCGGTCGTCATCGCGGCGGTCGTCAGGCGGCGATGATGCCCTTGCGGATCAGGAAGCAGCCATAGGGGCGCGGATCACCGACCTGGACAATCGCGAAGGCCCGCGACGCCGCCTCGTAGAAGGCGAAGCGGTCGATCCCGGCCATGGCCGTGTCGCGACCGAGGGCCCGGGCGATTTCGGCCTGCACTTCGCGCTGGACCTCCGGCACGGCCGCTGCATCGCCAATGACCGACATGCGGCGGCAAGGGTTGGGCTCGAAATCGTCGACCGGCAGCACCGAGAGCACGGCCTGCACCGCGCGCGCCATGGTCAGGCCGGGCAATCGGACGATGCGCCGCGAGACGGTCGCCGCCGCGATCCGCTCCGCGGGGTGATTGGCATCGACGATGGCGAGATCGTCGCCATGGCCCATGGCAGAAAGGACCCAGAGCAGATCGGGACCGAGGATGGGGTCGAGGCCCTTCAGCACATCACGCTCCCGAAATTGTAGACGGCACGCGACCCCGCGCGCCGAGATAGATGCGCGCGGCATTGCCCCCGAAAATGGCGGCCTGAGCAGGCTCGCCAAGCGACGCAGTCAGCACCCCGGCGGCGCTGCGCCAGGCATCATAACCGCCTGCGCAGTTCACGACCGGCCAGTCGCTGCCCCAGATCAGGCGCTCGGGGCCGAACGCGTCGAGAAGGTGCCGGACGTAAGGCGCGAGATCACCGGCTGACCAGTCATCCCCGGCTTCGGTGGCGAGCCCCGACAGCTTGCAGGCGACATTGGCACGCGCCGCCAGCGTGGCCATGTCGGCTCGCCATGGATCGAGCCGCCCGTCGCGGATGAAGGGCTTCGCGCCATGGTCGATGACGATGGCGAGATCCGGGTGGCGCTCCGCCAGAACCAGCAGCCGCGACAGGTGGCGGGGCAGCACGAGCGCATCGAAGACAAGGCCGTGGTGGGTCATGGCGCGCAGCGCGGGGCCGAGCATGGGGTCGATGAGGAAGTCGTCGTCGGGCAGGTCCTGCACCATGGGCCTGAGGCCCACGAGCAGGGGGTCGTTCGCCAGCCTCTCGATGGTCGCGGCGGCGTCCGGCGCCAGCAGATCGGCCCAGCCGATCACGCCTGCGACGAAACCCGTCTCCCGGGCGAGGCTGAGCAAGAACTGCGTTTCTGCGGCGGTCGGCGCAGCCTGCACGAGGATCGTCCCGCTGATGCCGTGGCGCGCGAGGCAGGGCGCGAGATCGGCAGCGCCAAAGTCGCGGCGTAGCACGTCGGGCGCGCGGTCGAGCCAGCCGTAATCGCCGCGCGCGACCTGCCAGAAATGCTGGTGGGCGTCGATCCTCATGGTGTTCAGGTTGGCGTCGGCGCGTGGGCGGCGATCAGGCCGGCGGCCTTCAGGTCGCTCCACAACGCCGCCGGGACCGGCGCGGTCACGGAAGCGACGTTGGCGGCGATCTCCTCGGGCCGCACCGCGCCAAGGACGAGCGTCGCCACCGCCGGATGGGCGGCCGCGAAGGCGAGGGCGGCCTGCCGCAGCGGCACGCCGTGGGCCCGACAGACAGCCGCGATGGCCCGCACCTTCGCGAGGATGTCGGGCGAGGCCGGGCGATAATTGTAGTGCGCGCCGGGGCCAGCACCGCCCGCGAGGATGCCGGAATTGAACACGCCGGCCAGCATGATGCCGATGCGCTTCTCCAGCGCCAGCGGCAGGAAGCCGTCGAGCGCGCCCTGTTCCAGCAGCGTGTAGCGGCCGGCGAGCATCATCACGTCGAAATCGCCGGCGCGGGCGAAGCGCACGCACATCTCCGCCTCGTTGACGCCGATGCCGATCGCCTTCACGGCGCCCGAGGCGCGCAGCCGGTCGAGCGCGCGATAGGCGCCGTTCATGGCCTCGGCGAAGCGGCGCTCCATATCGGCGCCGTGAGTCCAGACATCGACGTCGTGGATCAGCAGCACGTCGACATGGTCGGTGCCGAGCCTCAGCAGCGACTGCTCGAAGGAGCGCATGGCGCCATCATAGGAATAGTCGACGACCGCGCCGTGCGGCAGGCCGCCGGCATAGCCGGATCGATCGCCCGGCGACGCGGTCGGGTTCATCCAGCGACCGACCTTGGTGGAGAGGATGACGCGTCGGCCGGAGGAGACGCGCAGCGCGGCCCCGATGCGGTGTTCCGAAAGTCCGTGGCCATAGAGCGGCGAGGTGTCGATGAGGTTGACGCCCGCATCGAGTGCCGCAACGACGGTGTCCTGCGCCTCGCGCTCGTCCAGCCTGCCGAAGAGATCGCCGAGCGGCGCCCCGCCGAAACTGACGAGGCCGACATCGAGCCGCGGCGCCAGCCGGCGCCGCGGCAGCGTCTGAACCGGGAGCAGGGCGGGGGCGGCCGTCATCGCGGATCGATGGGTGTCGTCGGCAGGGCGAGTTCGCGCTCGATCCACGCGGCGAGGCGAAACAGGTCCGCCTCGCGGCCGCCATGCGACAGGATCTGCACGCCGATCGGCAGCCCCTCGTCGGAAAACCCGATCGGCACGGAAATGGCCGGAAGCCCGCTCAGCGACCAGATCGCGGTGATGGCGATCCAGCCGAGATAATCCTGCATCGGTTGCCCGTCGATGGCGTCCGGCGCAAGAATATCGGCCGAGAACGGCATGGCCTGCGTCGCCGGACAGACGAGGAAGTCATGGCCGTCGAGGAAATCCACCGCGCGTCGGTAGAAGTCGGTCCGCACGCGGTTCGCCGCCGCGATGGCGCGGCCGGGCTGGTCGCGCCCGCGCGCGATGTCGCCCATGACGGTGGCCGGAAACAGATCGCGGTGCCGGTCGTCCAGCAGCGGCTCCCACGTAGCGAAGTAGCTTTCGCCGCGCAGCACGCGGAAGGCGTCCATGGTCCCCGTCGTCGCGGGATAGCCGCGATGCACCGCAATCCCCGCACGGGCCAGCCCGTCGGCGAAGGTCTCGACCGCGGCGCGGATCGCCGCCGCGACGGGAAGGCCGAGATCGGGCGAGACGGCGATGCGCGCTGGCTTCCGCGGCTCACGAGCGGCAGCGAAGAACGACGGCCCGGCGGCGGGCGTCGAGAGAAAGTCGCCGGAATCGTAACCGACCATGGCGTCGAACATGAGAGCGAGATCATCGACGCAGCGGGCCATGGGCCCCTCGACGAAGATCGTGTCGAAGGCGTCGGCGAGGCGCTTGCGCGGGATGCGTCCCGGCGTCGGCCTGAGGCCCAGCACGTTGCAGAAGGCCGCGGGGATGCGCAGGCTGCCGCCATAGTCGTTGCCGTGTGCCAGCCAGGCCTCGCCCGTGGCGAGCGCCACCGCCGAGCCGCCGGAGGAGCCGCCGCAGGTGAGTCTCACGTCATAGGGGTTCAGCGTCGTGCCGTGGACCGTGTTGGTCGTCTGCGCGCCGCCAAGCTCGGACAGATTGGATTTGCCCAGCACCACCGCGCCGTTCGCTTCCATCATCGCGACGGTGCGGTCGGAAGTGGCGGAGATGCGGTCCTTGAAGATCGGCGTGCCGCCGGTATTGCGCACGCCGGCGACGTCGTTGTTGTCCTTCACCACGATGGGGATGCCGGACAGGACCGTGTCGCGCCCCGACTTGCGGGCGGCGTCGGCGGCGCGGGCCTGATCGAAAGCCCGCTCGAGGCAGAGCGTCGGGATGGCGTTGACCTTGGGCTCCACCGCCGCGATCCGCGCGGCGGCGGCCTCGACCAGTTCCACGGATGTCACGTCGCCGGATCGCAGCCGCGAGCGAATCTCGGTGGCGCTGAAATCGATCAGGTCATGCGACATGGACAGTCTCGGATGCGGAAGGCGAGGGCGTGCCGCAGGAGCGGCGGACGATGAGTTTCGGGGCCATCACGGTGACGGTACCCGGCCCGAGCCGGGCGCCCGTCACGCGATCCAGCAGGATGTTCAGCGCGGTCTCGCCGATGGCGCGCACCGGCTGCGCCACGGCGGTCAGGCGGGGCGAGACCGAGTCCGCCCAGGGCAGGTCGTCGATCCCGACGATCGATACGTCGTCGGGGCAGTTGAGGCGGAGATCGGCCAGTGCGCGGATGGTGCCGACGGTCATCAGGTTGTTGGTGGCGAAGATGGAGGTCGGCGGCGCGTCTGAGCGCAGGAGATCGACCGCTGCCAGGCAGGCCGGCGCCTCCTGAAAGCCCGCGTCGCGCACGAGGCCGGGATCGAACGGAATGCCGGCCGCGAGCAGCGCTTCCCGGTATCCCGCCAGACGATCCGCCGCGGTGCGCACCACTTCAGGTCCGTTGATCAGGCCGATGCGGCGGTGGCCGGCGGCGACGAGGTGGCTGGTCGCCTCGAAGGCTGCGCGGCGGTTGTCGAGCACGACGGCATCGTAGCCGAGCCCGTCCATGGCGCGGTCGACCAGCACGACCGGCACTTCGAGCTGGGCGAGCAGCGCCGCACGGTTCATCGAGACGGCGCCGGTGGGAGCGAGGATCAGCCCGTCGATGCGCTGGCTGCGCAGCATGCGCAGATGCGCTTCCTCCCGCTCGGGCCTCTCGGCCGAGTTGCACAGGAGGACGAGGTGCCCCCGCGCCGCGGCCGCATCCTCCACCGCCGCGAAAAGGTCGGAGAAGAACGGGTTGGTGATGTCGCCGACCACGAGCCCGAGCAGCCCGCTTGTCCGTTTGCGCAGCGAACGCGCTGCCGCGTGGGGCGCATAGCCGAGCTTGTCCACGGCCGCCTGGACGCGCGTACGCAATTCCTCGCTGACCCGGTCGGCGCTGTTCAGCGCATTCGACACGGTGGCCACCGATACGTTCGCCAGCCGCGCGACATCGCGGATCGTGGCCATTGCGTCTCCAGCATTGAAACGGTTCAATTCGTCGGCGTCATTCTTTCAATCCATCAGCGGGATTGCAATGGATTTGCGAAAATTTCCCTCTTGATGACGCGGAATGTCTGTGCCAGCCTGTTTTGAAACGTTTTACAAGAATCCGACATTGAGGAAGCGGGGCATGGTGCGGCGCACACATTCGGACGGGGCGATGCGGCCATGATGCTGTATGTCCTTCGCCGTCTCGCGGCGACCGTCCCGGTGCTTCTGTTCGTGGCGCTGTTCGTGTTCTTCCTGCTGCGCCTGACGCCGGGTGATCCGGCCGTCCTTATCGCGGGGGACCAGGCGACGGAGGCGCAGATCGAGGCCATCCGCCAGCAGCTCGGCCTCGACAAGCCGTTTCTCGACCAGCTCGTCGCCTGGTCGCTCCGCATCCTGTCGGGCGATCTCGGCCGTTCGGTCTTCTCCGACATGGAGGTGACCCGGCTCATCGCCATGCGTGTCGAGCCGACCGTCCTGCTGGCGCTGGTCGCCATCGTCATGGCGCTGGTCATCGCGCTGCCGCTGGGCACGCTCGCCGCCGTCAAGGCTGGCAGCCGCACGGACCGCGCAGTGATGGCCTTCGCCATGATCGGCTTTTCCTCGCCGGTCTTCGTCATCGCCTTTCTCCTGGTCTATGTCTTCGCGCTCGGGCTCGGCTGGTTCCCGACGCAGGGCTACGTGCCGCTCGCGAACGGCTTCTGGGCCTGCATCAACAGCCTGATCCTGCCCGGCATGGCGCTGGCCATGCTCTATGCCTCGCTTTTGGCGCGCATCACCCGCGCAAGCCTGCTGGAAGTGCTGTCCGAGGACTATGTGCGCACCGCGCGCGCCAAGGGGCTGATGCCGCTGCGCGTGCTGGTTCGCCACGCTCTGCAGAACGCCGCCATTCCCATCGTCACCGTCGTCGGCGTCGGCATCGCGGCGCTGCTCGGCGGCGTGGTCGTCACCGAGACGGTGTTCAACATTCCCGGCCTCGGGCGGCTGACGACCGATGCCATCCTGCGCCGCGACTATCCGGTGGTGCAGGGCCTTATCCTGATCTTCTCGGGCGTCTACGTGCTCATCAATCTGCTGGTCGACCTCAGCTACGTGCTGTTCGACCCGCGCGTCCGGTACTGAGGGCGCGATGGCGATGACCGATGCACCGCCGCAGCCGGTCGGGACCGCGATGCAGGCGACCGGCGAATGGTTTGGAAAGCTGGCCAGGTTTCTGCGTGGCAACCCGGTGATCCTGACCGGTCTCATCGTGCTCCTGTTCTTCGCTGTGATGGCGCTGCTGGCGCCGCTGCTCTTCGTCGACCCCGCGCGGGTCAATCCCCTGCAACGCCTGCGCCCGCCAAGCCTTGCCCATCCGTTCGGCACCGACCAGATCGGCCGTTCCACCCTGTCGCGCACCTTCAACGGCACGGCGATCTCGCTCACCGTCGGCGCGCTCGTCACCTTCGTGACGGTCGCGTTCGGCCTTGTCATCGGCCTCGTGTCGGGCTTCGTCCGCTGGCTGGACGGCATCCTGATGCGGGTGATGGACGGCATGATGGCCATTCCCGGCATCCTGCTCGCCATCGCGCTGATGTCGCTGTTCGGCGCCGGCGTGCGCAACGTCATCATCGCCATTGCCATCGCCGAGATTCCACGCATGGCGCGCGTCGTGCGCTCCTCCGTGCTGGTGATCCGCGAGCAGCCCTATGTCGAGGCCGCGCGGGCCGGCGGCACCCGCACGCCACGCCTGCTCGTCCAGCACGTCCTGCCAAATGTCGCCGCCCCGGTGATCGTGCAGGCAACCTACGTTTTCGCCTCGGCGATGATCGTGGAATCGGTCCTGTCCTTCCTCGGCGCCGGCACGCCGCCGACCATTCCGAGCTGGGGCAACATGCTGGCCGAGGCCCGCGCCTTCATGCAGCGCGCGCCGTGGATGATCGCCTTTCCGGGCGTCGCGCTCGCGCTGCTGGTGCTCACCGTGAACGTCCTGGGCGATGCCCTGCGCGACGCCATCGATCCGAAGCTCGCGCGGCAGCTCCGCGCCTGAACCAGACACCCGCAAGGCGGGCAAGAACCGACGAAGAACGCCGATAACGGCGACGCATGACGAGAGACGAGACAGGGAGGATGCAATGATCCGCTGGACGAGACGATGGGCGGTGGCCGCCGCCGCGATGGCGCTGACCGTGACGGCGCTGCCCGCCATGGCGCAGACGGTGCTGAAAGTGCGCCCCTTCGCCGACCTGCGCACCATCGACCCCATCACCACCTCGGACTACATGGTCCGCAATCACGGCTACATGGTCTACGACACGCTGTTCGCGCAGGATTCCTCCGGGGCGATCAAGCCGCAAATGCTCGAGGGTCACACGGTCTCGGCCGATGGCCTGACCTGGACCTTCGTGCTGCGCGACGGCCTGAAGTTCCATGACAACCAGCCGGTGACGGCGGAGGACGCGGTCGCCTCGCTGAAGCGCTGGGGCGAGCGCGACGGCCTCGGCCAGCAGCTGATGGGCCAGACCGCCTCGCTGACCGCGACCGATCCGAAGACCGTGACGCTGGTGCTGAAGGAGCGCTGGGGCCTCGTGCTGGAGGCCCTCGGCAAGCCGAGCTCCATGGTGCCCTTCATCATGCCGGCGCGCATCGCCGCGACGCCGGCGACGCAGAACATCACCGATCCCATCGGCTCCGGCCCGTTCATGATGGTCCGGGCGGAGTGGTCGCCCGGCGCCAGGATCGTCTACCAGAAGGCGCCGATGTACGTGCCGCGCGCCGAGCCCGCCGACGGGCTTGCCGGCGGCAAGCGCGCCAATGTCGATCGCGTCGAGTGGATCATCATGCCCGACGCGCAGACGGCGCTGAACGCGCTTCAGGCGGGCGAGATCGACATTTTCGAGGAATTGCCGCCGGACATGATCCCGCTGGTGAAATCGAACCCGCGCATCGCCGTCGGCCGGCACTCGGCGCTTCAGGGCGTCATGCGCCTGAACCAGCTCCAGCCGCCCTTCAACAATCCGAAGCTGCGGCAGGCGATCCTGCGCCTCGTCGACCAGGAGCAGACGCTGCGCGCCTATATCGACGACAAGAGCCTCTACACCAATTGCCCGTCGTTCTACATGTGCGACTCGCCCTATTTCTCGAATGCCGGCTGGAAGCCCGCCGATGTCGCAGCGGCCCGCCAGCTCGTGCGCGAGAGCGGCTATAACGGCGAGAAGATCGTCCTCCTCGACGCCACCGAGTCGGCGCTGAGCCCGGCCACCCTCGTGATCGCGCAGGCCATGCGCGATATCGGCCTCAACGTCGACTATCAGGCGATGGACTGGGGCACGCTGTCGAGCCGCCGCACCTCGAAGAACCCGGTGGCGCAGGGCGGCTGGTCCGCCTTCCTCTCCGGGCCTGCCTCCCCCGACATGTGGGAGCCGGTCGGCCATCTCGCGCTGCGCTCCAACTGCGACCGCGCTTGGTTCGGCTGGCCCTGCGACGAGACCATCGAGAAACTGCGCGCCGCCTTCACCATGGCGCCGGACCTCGCGGGGCGTCAGGCCATCGCCCGCCAGATCCAGGAGCGGGCGGTGGAGACGGTGCCCTATATCCCGGTCGGCCAGTTCTGGCTGGTCCGCGGTCATCAGGCGAACCTGAAGGGCCTGCTGGCGGCCGGCCTGCCGGTCTACTGGAACGTCAGCAGATAGCGTTCCATCAGTCGACCGCGCAAAGACAAGGGCCGGCGCTTGGCTGGCCCTTGCCGCGCAATGCGATCACCGCGCGGTGTCGGGCGGCCGCCGATTACGCCCCGGCATCGTCTGCCGAAAAAGACATGACCAGCGCGCAGCGGTCGGTCGCGCCGGGCGCCAGCAGCCGCATCGACGGCTTCTCACTGAGTTCGCCCTCGAAGCCCTCCGGGTCGCCATGGCCGGTCCAGGCCTCGATGGAAACGAAGGGCGCGCCGGGCTTCGACCAGACCGCCCAATGGGGGAAGCCGGTCGCCTCTAGTCTGACGGACGGGCCGCGTGGCCCCGCCTCATAGCGCGTCCAGCGGCTGCGGGCGTCGAGGAAGCACAGCGCTTCTGCCGCGAAGGTCGCATCGTTCAGGGGCAGCCTGCGGCCGTCGAACGGCACAGGGCGCCTGGCGGAGCTGAACAGGCCGCCCGGCGCGATCACCGGCACCTCGGGCTCCTCAGCCTCGCCGAACAGCACGGCATGGTCATCGCGCGGCAGGTCGGCGAGCGGCCAGTTGAAGCCGGGATGCAGGCCAACGGCATAGGGCATCGTCCGTTCGCCCGTGTTTTCCACCTTGAGCGTGACGGTGAGCCTCGCCGGCGCGAGCCGGTATTCGAGCGTCAGGCGGAAGGGGAACGGATAGACGGCAAGGCTCGCCTCGGTCTCGCGCAATGTCAGGCGGGCATGATCCGGCCCGACCTCGTCGACCGTAAACTTACTCTGCGCGGCGAAACCGTGGACGCCCATCGACCGCGCAACGCCGTCGATGCGGACGAGGCCGTTGCGCGCCCAGCCGACGATCGGGAACAGCACCGGCGCCGACTGCGCCCACCATCTAGCATCGCCCCGCCAGAGAAGCTCATGGCCGCCCGCCCGCCAGCGGCGAAGCTCCGCCCCGAGCGGCGAGATGACGGCGCGGGCATCGCCCGATTCGAGTTCGATCATGGCTGGACGATAGCCGGGAAACGCGACCGGCCGCAGCGGCGGATCTGCATCGTGAGAACGCCCGGCGCCAAACGAAAACGCCCGCATCGGAGAAACCGATGCGGGCGCTCGAAATTGGTGCCCAGAAGAGGACTCGAACCTCCACGCCTCGCGGCGCTGCTACCTGAAAGCAGTGCGTCTACCAATTCCGCCATCTGGGCGAAGGCGCGTGTCATAGCGAGTGATCTCCGGTGCGTCAACGCATCCGGACGCAGTTCACCCGCACTTCTTCACGACGCGAAGACGAACACCCGCTTCGGCACCAGTTCGCCGCGCTCCACCTCACAGAGCGCGATGGGGTCGCCGCCGGCCGACGCCCAGACCGGCCCGTCGATCGGGGCGTCGCGGCCGCGCAGGATGGCGCTCTGGCCGCGCACCAGCCGCGCCGCGATGTCGCGGGTCACCTTCACTTCGGGAACCTCGGCCAGCGCCGCCTCGACCGGCAGCAGGGCGTCGTCCAGCGACTGTTCCGCGATCTTGCCCTCGGCGAGCTCACGCAATTCGTCGAGCGTCACCGTGTCGTCCTCGCCGAACGGGCCGACACGTGTGCGCCTGAGCGCCGTGACATGGCCGAGGCATTTCAGGTCGCGGCCGATATCGCGGGCGATGGCGCGCACATAGGTGCCCTTGCCGCATTCGGCCTCGAACTCCGCCTCCGTCTCGGAGAAGGCAATGAGCGAGAGCGTCTCCACCGTGATCGGCCGAGCCTCCAGCGTCACCTCCTCGCCGTCGCGGGCGAGATCGTAGGCGCGCTCGCCATCCACCTTGATGGCGGAGAATTTCGGCGGCACCTGCATGATCGTGCCGGTATAGCGCGGCAGCAGCGCCTCGACCTCGGCGCGGCTCGGCCGGATGTCGGAGCGGGCGCTCACCTCGCCCTCGGTATCGTCCGTGGCGGTCTCCGTGCCCCAGGCGACGGTGAACCGGTAGGTCTTGCGGCCGTCCATGACGAAGGGAACGGTCTTGGTCGCTTCCCCCAGCGCGATGGGCAGGAGCCCGGTGGCGCGCGGGTCCAGCGTGCCGGCATGGCCGCCCTTCTTGGCGTTGAACAGGCGGCGCACCTGCGACACGGCCTGCGTGGAGGTCTGGTCGAAATCCTTGTCGAGGACGATCCAGCCGTGGACATCGACCTTTTTGGAGCGGGGCTGGTTCATTCCGAATCGCCTTTGTCCGGATCGGCCTTCCTCACGTCGCGCTGGACCTCGTCGCTGTCGATGAGGCGGTCGATGCGCGAGCCCTCGTCGAAGGAACCGTCGATGCGGAAACGCAGATCGGGCGCGTATTTCAGGTTGTTGCGGTGGGCGAGTTCGCCGCGCAGGTAGCGCTTGTTGCGCGCCAGCGCCTGGATCACCGCCTGCTGGTCGCCGCCGCCGAGCGGCATGATGAAACAGGTGGCGATCTTCAGGTCCGGCGACATGCGCACTTCCGGCACGGTGACGATATGCGTCTCCAGCACCGGATCGTGGATCTCGCCGCGCTGGAGCACTTCCGCGAGTGCGTGGCGCATCAGTTCGCCGACGCGCAACTGCCTCTGGGACGGGCCGGTGCCCGTATCGAAACGTTTGGCCATATCAGGGTCCTTCTCCCGGGATCGGACCGGGTGGAAGCGAAAAGGAGGCGGGGAGATACACCCGCGAGGCCTGGAAGGGAAGGGTCAGCGCGCCGTGATAGCGGCTTCGGCCTCTTTGATCGCGTCCGGCGTGCCGACATGCAGCCAGAGCCCGTTGAGCACCAGCCCGTGCAGGCGGCCTTGCGCCAGCGAGGCGTTCCAGAGGGCGTTGAGCGAGAAGGGCTCGCCCACCTTTCGCCCGGCGAAGTCCGCCGCGCGCATCACCGCAGCACCCGCATAGGCATAGGGCGCCGCGACCCGCGCGCCCCGGCGCTCCAGCCGCCCCTCGCGGTCCATGAAGAAGTCGCCGGGACCGTCGAAGCCGACGCTGTCATTGCCGTCGAGCGCGCCGGCCTCGGGCAGCGCCGCCAGCAGCAGCAGCGTCTCCATCCGCGCGGGGTCGAAGGCAGAGATCAGCCGCGCGATGTTGGACGGCCCGCGGTCGATCCAGAAACTGTCGGCATTGCGGATGACGAAGGCGCTCCCGAGATGATCAAGGGCCTTGACCACGCCGCCGCCGGAATCGAGCAGCGTCTCCCGCTCGTCGGAGACGATGATGCGCGGGCGCGTGCGTCCCAGCACGGCCGCCTCGATCTGATCCGCGAGGTGGTGGACGTTGACCACCGCCTTCGTCACACCGGCTTCCGCCAGCGGGTCCAGCACATGGTCGAGCAGCGTCTTGCCGGCGACCTCCACGAGCGGCTTCGGGATACGGTCGGTGATCGGCCTCATCCGCGTGCCGAGGCCCGCCGCCAGCACCATCGCGGTCTCGATCCGAGGCGCACCCGTCTCCGTCAAGGCGCCGGCACCCGGTCATCGACCCAGCGCTTCACCTGATTCAGGGCCGGATGGGCGAGGCAGCGCTGGAGATAGGCCCAGATGCGCGGCAGATGGGCGATATATTGCGGCTTGCCGTCGCGCCGGTCGAGCCGGGCGAAGATGCCGAGGATTTTGGTCGCCCGCTGCGCACCCATGATCGCGTAGAGCCGCGCGAAGGCGGCCATGTCGAAGGACGGGTCGGCCGCCTTCCGCGCGCTGGCATAGCGGGAGAGAATCTGCAGTTCCAGTTCCTCAGAGACGGTGACGCGGGCATCCTGCGCCAGCGAGGCGACATCGTAGGCCGCAGGCCCCATCAGCGCGTCCTGGAAGTCGATCAGGCCGACCTTCTCGACGCCCTCGCGGCCGGCGAGCCAGATCAGGTTGGGCGAGTGGAAATCGCGCAGCACCCAGGTCTGGGGTGCGGCCTCCACTTCCTTGAACAGCTCCGTCCAGCGTTGAAGGAAGACATATTTCTCGCTCGCGGGGATGCGGACATCCTTCATCGGCAAGTACCAGTCGAGCAGCAGCTCTACCTCGATGGCCAGCGCCTCGCGGTCGTAGCGCGGCAGCGTATAGGGGCCCTTGGGCGTCGACAGGGTTGCCGGGCGCGGACGCGCGTGAACCGCCGCCAGCACGTCGACCGCCGCCAGATAGCGCTCGGCGACCGGCGCGCCGTCCTTCAGCACGCCGTCATTGCCGAGATCCTCGATGATCAGGAAGCCCTGTTCGAGGTCGATGGCCTCGATCTCCGGCGGCGACAGGCCGGCATCGCGCAGCCCTTCGGCGACGGCGACGAAGGGCACCATGTCCTCGGCGAGATGGGCGATGCGGCTATAGGGCAGGCCGTTCCTCACCGGCGGCCCGTCGGCCTTGCGCGGCGCGTTCATCAGCACGGCGCGGCGCTGGCCGTCGAGCAGGCGCTCGTAGGTGCGGGTGGACGCGTCGCCCTGAAGGTAGCGCCGCAGCGAGCCGCCCCAGCCGGCATTGTCGAGGAAGGTGCGCAGCGCCGCCATGCGGGCGAGCCGGACCGCCCATGCGCCGTGGCCGATCAGGTCGGCCCGGCGCGCGTTCGGGCCGCTGCCGGGGGCGAGCGCCAGCGTGATCTCCAGCCGGTCGCCGGAGAGCGCGCCGCCGAGCCGGTCCGGCCATTCGACGAGCAGCAGCGCGTTGTCCGACACTTCGTCCCAGCCGAGTTCGGCGATCTCGTCGGCCGAGGCGACGCGGTAGAGGTCGGCATGGACCACCGGCAGCCGCTTCAGGTCGTAGGGCTGGACCAGCGCGAAGGTCGGGCTCGGCACGTCGAGCTTGTCGTCCTCGGCGATGGCGCGGATGAGCGCGCGCGCGAGCGTCGACTTGCCCGTCCCGAGATCGCCTTCCAGCGTCATGATGTCGTTGGCCTGCGCCGCCATGGCGAGATCCATGGCGAGGCGACGCGTCTCGGCCTCGTTGGCGAGGGTCAGGGCAAGGCGGAAGGGCTCGGTCATCGACGCCTCGGGCGGAGGAGATTGAGGCGGGAGCTCTCGCGGAGCGGACGCATAGGCAACTGACGCAGCGGGCATGGCGCTTTAGATCTCTGAGCGACGATCGGGACGACGAGCGATCGCGAACGATCTCGGAGCACAGTGAACTGCGTTTATCGTTAATGAAGCGTGTGCCCGAGCATCTTTGAGGCCCGCGCGTGGCGAGCGGAAGGCAATGCAGGTTCCATAATCGCGCGGCCGAGCCGTCGGTTCGCCTGCCGGAAAGCGCGACAAACCCCAAAACCGCGGAACTGCGCTTCGGCTCGAGCGTCGTCCGCTGGGCCCCGGTCGCCCTACTCGGCGGCCTTGGAATAATCCCCGAGATCGGCCGGGAAGGTCACCTTCACCTGCGTGCCCCGGCCTGGCGCGGAATCGACCTCGATCCGGCCCTTGTGGAGCTGGACGAAGCTCTGGACGATGGAGAGGCCGAGCCCGGCGCCGCGATGGCGCGTGCCGGTCGTGCGTGTCTCGAAGCGCTCGAACATCCGTCCCATCACATCGGGCGTGATGCCGGTGCCCTGGTCGCGCACCTTGAAGACGATGGTGTCGCCCTCGCGCTCGCCGTCGAGCACGATCAGCCCGCCGCGCCCGGAGAAGCCGATGGCGTTGGACAGGAGGTTGAACAGCACCTGCCTGACGCGCTGGGCATCCGCCTTGAACGCGCCGATGTCGCGCGAGACCCGCATCTCGATGCGGTTCTGGTTCTCGGCCAGCCGGTCCTTCACCGCATCCACCGCCGCCTGCATGGTCGCGCGGATGTCGACGTCAGACAGTTCGAGCTGCATCACACCGGCATCGATGGTGGCGAGGTCCAGCACATCGTTGATGATCGACAGGAGTGAGGTGGAAGAGACGCCGATATAGCCGAGATATTCGCGCTGCCGGTCGTTAAGCGGCCCGATGGAGGGGTCGTCCAGCACCTGCGCGAAGCCGATAATGGTCGTGAGCGGGGTGCGGAGCTGGTAGGAGACGTGATGGACGAAGTCGTTGCGGATTTTGGCGGCCGTCTCTAGCGCCTCGTTCCGCTCGGTCAGGGCACGTTCCACCATCACCATGTTGGTGATGTTCCTGAAGGTCACCAGTGTCGCCCCGCCCGGCAGCGGCGCGGTGACCGTGTCGAGCACCGAGCCGTCGGTGCGCTCGATGCGGAACGTGTGCTGGCGCCGCTCGTAGGCGAGCGCGGTCACCGCCGAACGGATCTCGGTCCACACCCCGCCATCCTTGACGTAAGGCAGGCAGAGGCTGGCGATCTGGTCGATCCTGGGTTTGGTCGAGAGCACGTCGTCGGCGAAGTCCCACAGCGCGGCGAAGGCGCGGTTGGCGAGCGACAGCCGCCCGTCCGAGCCGAACACGGCCACCGCCTCGTCGAGATGATCGATGGTCTCGCGCTGAACCCGCCCCATGGACTCGACCTGCGTCTCGAGCTGCAGGCGCTGGGTCAGGTCGTCGAAGACATAGGTGACGCCGCCGGCCGGGTCCGGGTTCTGCACCACGCGCAGGAAACGCCCGCTCGGCAGCGACCACTCGTTGATCCGGGGCTCGGTATCAACTGCCTGGTAGACCGTGTGGAGCGACTTCTTCCACTCGCGGTAGTTCGACTGCTCGGGAAGCTGGCCGCGCTCGCGCAGGCGGTCGAGGATGTCGCCATCCGTCGGCCCCTGATGCAGGAAGGCCGGCGGCAGATCCCAGAGCTGGCGGAAGGCCTCGTTGTGGAAGACGAGGCGCTTGGCTGAATCGAAGATGGCGACAGCGGTGGCGAGCTGGTCGAGCGTACGCTTGTGCGTTTCCATCTCGACGGAAAGCTCGGAGCGCACCGTCTCCAACTCGGTCACGTCGATGGCCATGCCGGCAGCGCCTGCCGCAGCTGGCCGCTCGATCACGTCGAAGACGCGCCGCTGTCCCGCGGCGATGGCGGCCACGCGACGGGCGAAGGGCTCGCCTGCGCCGCGCTTGCGGGCCGCTTCGGCACGGTCGCCGGTTTCCAGAAGCTCCGTGCCGGCCGCGACAGCCGCCGCGCCCGTTTGCGCATCGGTCGCCGTCGCGTAGGCGTCGTTGACCCAGTTGATCCGGCCATCGGCGTCGCGCAGCCAGACCGGCACGGGGATCGAGCCGAGGAAGGCGCGGATCGTCTGTGTCTCGCGGCTGAGCGCCTCGTGCCGGGCGGTCAGCTGGATCAGTTCCTCGCGCACGCCCGAGACGAGACGCAGGCGCAGCACGGCGCGTCCGCCGATGGCCCGCCCCTCGGCCTCGATCGGCCGTCCCGCAAGCGTCACCACGTCCATTCGGAACGGCGTGCCGCCGCGCCGTAGCGCCTCCACGGCGCGTTCGAGTTCCGCGGCGCGCTCGGCCGGCAGCCACGCGCCGAAGGCGAGCGCCCGGCGGGCGGCCGGCAGTTCGGTGACCAGCGACACGTCGCCGACGATCTCCGGCTCGTCCTTGTCGCCGCCCCAGACGACGACGATGTGCGGATCGAGGGTCAGGAGCGCGTTCGCCCGGTCGAGGGCGAGCTTCAGCGCGTTGATCTCTTCGCGCGTGCGCACCTGCGCCTGTGCGGCCTTGGCGCGGCTGCGCAGCAGCGCGATGCCGGTGATGACGCCGAAGACCACGACGCCGACATTGAGCCCGAAGGCGGCCCATTCATGCGGGCGTACCGAGGAAAAGGCGTAGAAGAGGTCGGTCCCGGCCTCCTCGGCCGAGGCGAGGGCGGTGGACGACATAAGAAAGGCGGCCGCGGCGGCCGAAAGGCGGATCGGTCGCCGGAAAAGCGGGCTTGCGGGGCGTTGCCCGCCGCCAGATGCATCGTCGACCTGATCCAGGCCCGGCATCGCTGTTCCTTCACCACGCGGCCCGCATCATCTCCGCTTGTGCGGCATCGCAGCAGCGCCGCCCCGCGCCGCGAATCACTGCCAATCTACTCTCTCGGCGACTCGCGATTTAAGAGTCCGAAACGGGAACGTGATGATGAATTTGCGGGACGCGGAATCCGTGCAACACCGTCAGAGCGGCGGCAATTCACGGCGCATGGTAACCGCGTCCGCCGCGCCGCTTGCCGACTTGTAGTAGCCCTTGCGCCGGCCGATGGCCGCAAAGCCGCGCCGCGCATAGAGTTTCAGCGCCGGCGCATTCTCCGATTCCACTTCCAGGAACAGGTTGCGGACGCCCGCGCGCATCAGGTCTTTGACGTGCTCGTCGAGAAGGCGGCCGGCAAAGCCGCGCCCGCGCAGGCGCGTATCGACGGCGACCGTGAGGATTTCAGCTTCGTCGGCGGCAAGGCGGCTCAGCACGAAGCCGGCCGCCGGCGCGCCGGCCCGGCGGCGGATGACATGGGCTAGCACGGCGGTCTCGCCCAGCATGGCGACGAAGTCGTCGGCGGGCCAGCCGCGATGGAAGGCACCGGCATGAATGGCGGCGAGTTCCTCCGCATCCGCGGTCTCGGCGCGCGCAATGACGAGGCCCGCCTGCGGCCACCAGGACCAGAGGTCGAGGAAGGGGCTCAACGCGGCCTCCCGATGAGCGGTCCGGTAGTCTGCGGCTTGGCGTCCACCGCCTTGAGATAGAGCGGCCGGCATGGCGCGGTCGCCGGATCGGCAACGGCGCCGAGGCGCGCGACGACGGCGATGTCGGGAAAGCCGGCCTCGTCGAGAACCACCGGCGGCGAGGCGCCGACGGGCCAGACACCGAGCAGCGCATCGGCGCCCGGTCCCACCAGAGCCACGGAACGGGAAGCGGCAAGGCCGGCCGCCTCGGCCACCGGCATGTAGCGCGGCGGCACGGCAAGCATGCGGTCGTGGCCGGTCAGCGACGCGTAGACGTGGTCGTGCCGGGCGTCGATGGCGGCAAGGACCGCGACGGGTTCGGCCGCGGCCAGATAGGGCTCGGAAAGCGCCGCGAGCGTGGGAATGCCTACGGCATCGCCGCCTGCCGCCAGCGCCATGCCCCGCGCCGCGGCGATGGCGACGCGCAGGCCCGTGAAACTGCCCGGCCCGATGGTCGCCACGAAGCGCCGGCATTCGCCCGCGCCGATGCCGGCTTCGCCGCAGACTTCCGCCGCCAGCGGCACGAGCCGCTCGGCATGGCCGCGCTCCATCGGCTCGGAGCGCCGCGCGAGCACGCGGCCGGTGCCGGTGTCGAGCACGGCGGCTGAACAGGCGCCTAGGGCCGTATCGAGCGCGAGGACGAGCATGAGAGGGTGCTACACCCTCTCGCGCGCCGCCGGAAGGGTGGCGGCCGACGCCAGCGCTGCCTCTGCGGCTAAGGCGATGGGGAGCGAGGCGGGCGAATCCGGTCGAGTTCCCATGTCATGACGAGGTTACCTGGGCTGAATCGCCGGTAAAGGTCGTCGATCGCGTCGTCGAGAACGCGGCCGAACCGCTCCTTGTCGATTACGTCCAGCGCAAACCACGACTGCGCCTCGATGCCGAAATCGCGCGAAATCTCGGCGCCGAAAGGTTCCGGCGGCGGCCGGGTGTCAGACAGGCGCATCAGACCGGCAAACCAGTCCGGATGCGCGGCGCGCGCCTCGTCAATGAGCCTCTGCGCCTCGCCGGGTGCGAGGCGGCAATGGCCGCGATAGCTGATCGACACGCAGGTCCGTCAGACGGACTGGACTTCGCGTACGTCGGGCAGGAAATGCCGCATCAGGTTCTGGATGCCGTGCTTGAGCGTCGCCGTCGAGGACGGGCAGCCCGCGCAGGAGCCCTGCATGGCGAGATAGACGATGCCGTCCTTGAAGCCGCGGAAGGTGATGTCGCCGCCATCGGCGGCCACGGCCGGGCGCACGCGCGTCTCCAGCAGTTCCTTGATCGTGTCGACGGTCTCGGCATCGGCGGGGTCGAAGAACTCCTCGTCGCCGTCCGGCACGAGGCTGGCCTCGCCGCGCACCAGCGGCTGGCCGGACATGTAATGTTCCATGATCGCGCCGAGGATGGCCGGCTTCAGGTGCGGCCACTCGGCCGAGCCCTTAGTCACCGTGATGAAATCGTTGCCGAAGAAGACGCCGGCGACGCCGTCGATGGCGAACAGCTTCTCGGCGAGCGGCGACTGCCTCGCGGCTTCCGGCGTCGGCATGTGCAGCGTGCCCTCGTCGAGCACGACGCGGCCGGGCAGGAATTTCAGGGTCGCCGGATTGGGCGTGGCTTCGGTCTGGATGAACATGGCTGGCTCCTCGAACGCCCGGTTCAAGGCCGGGGCCGGATTGGAATGATTCAATCGAACCATTCTACAGAACATGTGGCGAGGGCGGGGCGTGCCGTCAACCGGATTCCGCCCTCTGGGGTCAGGCAAGCGCCGCGATATCGTCGTCGGAGAGGTGTCCGGGCACGATGGCGACCGGAATCGGGTAGGAACCGGCGGTCCTGGCGAGGCTGGAGACCAGCGGTCCCGGCCCGTCCTTGCCGGTGCCGGCGGCCAGGATGAGGATCGCCACGTCCGGGTCGTCCTCGATCTGGGCGAGGATGGCGTCGGCCAGCACGCCCTCTCGCACCACCAGTTCCGGTTCGACCCCGACGAGCTTCATCGTGCGGTCGGCGGCAGCGTCCAGCTTCGCGCGCGCCTCCGCGTGCGCCTCCGCGCGCATGACGTCCGCAACGCCGAACAGCGCCTGTCCGTCGCCGATGGTCGGCTCGATCACCGCCAGCATCTGCAAGCCGTGACCGGTGCGCGAGGCACGGCGGGCGGCGAAGACGACGGCGCGGTCGCATTCGGGGCTCTCGTCCACCACCACCATGAATTTGGGGTTGTGTCCGCTCTGGTAGGCTTCGCGCTTGCGGGTCATCAGGGCCTCTCATCGACCGCAAGGCCCCTTTGTCGCACCCCGCGGATGCGGCGCGCAAGCGCGGCGTGACGCTGGAGGGAAGGCGGACGTTGCGGCAACGCCGGCAAATGAAGCGCAAGCCTTCGCGCCAGTGCCGACAATTTTCAGGATTATCCCGCCAGTTCACGTTCATCAATCATATGAGACATCTCGTATGTCATGTTGACGATCAGGGGAATTCCCCAGCACCATGCACGTATTCAGCGGCGGCTGGAGGGGAAGATGACGTTAGGAAAGCTTTCGTCGACCCTAGGTTTTTCGCGGGATTTCCAGATCGATCTCGCGCGTTGTTTCCCTAAGGTCACGCCCGAATCAGATGCTAGGCCGCATCGCCGCAATGGCTTCGCGCGAATGCTGCTGGGCGGCAGCGCGCTCGCCGGCGGCCTTCTCGCGCTCGCCTCCAGTCCGGCGCTCGCGGCCTGCAGCGCGAGCGCGCCAACGACCGGCCAGTCGGTGACCTGCGACGCCACCGCGCCAAACCCTGACGTGACCGGCAGCCGGGCGACGGCCGGCAGCAGCAATGTGACCATCACCATCGATCCCGGCGCTACGGTCGCTGTGCCGCGGACGACCTCGCCAGTGGTGACGAGCGTCGAGACGAACAGCGCGATCATCAATGGCGGCGCGATCACCCTGACGGGCGGCGGCGGCACTGGTGGCAATCGCGGTGCCGGCATGCTGGCGGTCGGGGCCGGTAACGCGCTGACCAACAATGGATCGATCGCCACGACCGGCGCCTACAACGATGCGATGGCGGCCGACGGCAGCGGCAACGTGCTGGTCAATAACGGCACCATCACCACCACAGGGCCGAACGCCTATGGCATGAGCGCCGCCTGGGGGCAGACCAATGTCGGGCAGAGCAACAACACGCTGATCAACAACGGCACGGTGACGACGAGCGGCAGCAATGCCCGGGCGATGTCGATCCTCGGCTCCAACGGTGTTCTCATCAATACCGGCACGCTGACGACGACGGGCGCCAACACCTCGACCGTCTACATGCAGGGCAACAATGCCCGTCTGACCAATAGCGGCATCATCCGCGCTACCGGATCGACCACCGAGGCGGTTTTCTCCAACACGGCCGGCACCAACTTCACCGCCCGCATCGAGAACCTCGCCGGCGGCCAGATCATCAGCGAACAGGGCGATGCGCTCCGCACGCTCAATGGCCCGACCACCATCGTCAATGCCGGTCTCGTCCAGAGCGGCACCGGCGTCGCGCTCAATGGCGGCAACGGCAACATCACCTTCATCCTGCAGACTGGCTCGCAGATTGTCGGCGCCGCCAATGGCGGGACCGGCAGCAACGAGGTGAGGCTCGAGGGCACGGGCCGCGTCGACAACGCCTTCACCCGCTTCCAGACCCTGACCATGACCGGCGCGGACTGGACCTGGGCCGGGACCGGCGACTTCCAGAACACCTTCGTCCAGAGCGGCATCCTCAGGCTCGAAGCGGATCTGACCGGCAATGTCTCGGTCGCCGCCGGCACGACGCTGATGGCCGGCAACGGCTTCAACCCGTCGATCACGCCGAATGTCGCGGGACCGCCGATCACCGTGACCAATGCCGGCACGATCGACCTGACCAATGGCGGTTCGGCAGGCGCCAACAGCCTTACCGTCGTGGGCAATTATGTCGGCAATGGCGGCCGCCTCCTCCTCAACACCTATCTCGGCAGCGACGGCTCGGCCTCCGACAGGCTGGTGATCTCCGGCGGCACCGCGACCGGCACGACCGGCATCGTGGTGACCAATATCGGCGGACCCGGCGCACTGACGGTGGCGGACGGCATCCGCGTCGTCGAGGCCACCAGTGGCGGCACGACGGCAGCCGGCTCCTTCGCGCTTGCAGCGCCTGCCGCGGCAGGAGCCTACGAATACCTGCTGTTCCGTGGCGGCGTGACGGGCGGAACCGAGAACGACTGGTATCTGCGCTCCGAACTGGTCGATCCGGCACCCGGACCCGGGCCGCTCGCGCCGCCCGTGCCGCTCTACCGCCCGGAAGTGCCGGTTCATATGGCGCTGCCGCCGATGGCGCTGCAGATTGGCCTCGCCGCGCTCGGCACTTTCCACGAGCGCCAGGGCGAGCAAAGCCTGCTGACCGGGAACAACCGGACCGGGGCGATGTGGGGTCGCGTCTATGGCCAATATGCCAGCCGCAAGTGGGCGGGCACCGTCGACGCCTCGTTCAGCGGCACGATCATGGGCCTGCAGGCCGGTTTCGACATCGTCTCCATCGACCGCGACAACGGTCATCGTGACCGTGTCGGGGTTCTTGCCGGCTACACGCGGGCGGACGGGCAGGTGCGGGGGTTTTCCGTTGGCGTCGCCGATGTGCTGGTCGGCAGGACCGGTCTCGAAGGCTACAGCCTCGGCGGCTACTGGACCCATCTCGGCCCCGGCAACTGGTATGTCGACGCCGTGGCGATGGCGACGCTCCTGCGCGGCCGTCCCGTCTCCGACCGCGGCTATGGCGCGGATGTCAGCGGCCGGCTGTTCACCGTCTCGCTGGAGGGCGGCTATCCGATCCCGCTCGGATTCGGGCTGACGCTGGAGCCGCAGGCGCAGATCATCTGGCAGCATCTCGGCTTCGACCGCACCCGCGACGCCTTCTCGACCATCGCGCTCGGCGAGGGCGGCAACGTCACGGGACGCATCGGGGCCCGGCTGCTGAACGAGTTTCAGGCCCACGGCGTCCAGTGGCAGCCCTACCTCAAAGCCAATCTCTGGCACGACTTCAACCGGACCCAGACCGTCGCCTTCGACGCCGATCTCATCACTGCCGGGTTGGGCGGAACGGCGCTGGAACTCGGCGGCGGCCTTGTCGCACGGGTCAATCCGGCGACGAGTTTCTATGCCACGGCCGACTATACGACCGGCCTCGGCTCGCGCCGCACCGCGATCAAGGGGCGCTTCGGTCTGCGCGTGACCTGGTAGCGGCGCGGGCGCCGGTTTCGCGAGCGGTACAGCGCCGCCAGCAGGGCTCGGCACGCCGTTCCCGGCCTCGGGATGGCACGGGCGGCCATGGTGCAGTGCGATGGCCGGTCCCTGATCCTTCCAAACTGGGGCCGCTGCTGCTATGTGCGGCGCATGACCGACACGCCTCTCGACCTGATCCGCAACTTCTCGATTGTCGCGCATATCGACCACGGCAAATCGACGCTGGCCGACCGCCTCATCCAGGTGACCGGCGGCCTGTCCGAGCGCGAGATGACCGAGCAGGTCCTCGATAACATGGATATCGAGAAGGAACGCGGCATCACGATCAAGGCGCAGACCGTGCGCCTCGAATACAAGGCCGAGGACGGCAAGACCTACGTCCTGAACCTGATGGACACGCCCGGTCACGTCGATTTCGCTTATGAGGTGTCGCGCTCGCTGGCCGCCTGCGAGGGCTCGATCCTCGTGGTCGACGCCAGCCAGGGCGTCGAGGCCCAGACCCTCGCCAACGTCTACCAGGCGCTCGATGCCGGCCACGAGATCGTGCCGGTGCTGAACAAGATCGACCTGCCGGCCGCCGAGCCGGAGCGGGTCAAGCAGCAGATCGAGGACGTCATCGGCCTCGACGCCTCGGATGCCGTCGAGGTCTCGGCCAAGACCGGCCTCAACATCCCAGCCGTGCTGGAAGCCATCGTCAAGCGCCTGCCGGCCCCGAAGGGCGACCGTGCCGCCCCGCTCAAGGCCATGCTGGTCGATAGCTGGTACGACGCCTATCTCGGCGTCATCGTGCTGGTCCGCGTCATCGATGGCTCGATGAAGAAGGGCCAGCGCGTCAAGATGATGGGCACGGACGCGGTCTACGACATCGACAAGATCGGCGTGTTCACCCCGAAGCTGAAGGACGTGCCGGACCTTGGTCCCGGCGAGGTCGGCTTCATCACCGCCTCGATCAAGGAAGTGGCGGATACGCGCGTCGGCGACACCATCACCGACGAGAAGAAGCCGACCGCAAAGGCGCTGCCGGGCTTCAAGCCAGCGCAGCCGGTCGTGTTCTGCGGCCTCTTTCCGCAGGATGCCGCCGATTTCGAGGATTTGCGCGCGGCCATGGGCAGGCTGCGCCTGAACGATGCCAGCTTCTCCTTCGAGATGGAATCCTCCGCCGCCCTCGGCTTCGGCTTCCGCTGCGGCTTCCTCGGCCTGCTGCACCTCGAAATCATCCAGGAGCGGCTGGAGCGCGAGTTCAACCTCGACCTGATCGCGACGGCGCCGTCCGTCGTCTATCAGATCCTGCTGCGCGACGGCTCCCTGCTCGAACTGCACAACCCGGCCGACATGCCGGACCCGATGAAGATCGAGGTCATCTCGGAGCCGTGGATCCGCGCCAAAATCATGACGCCGGACGACTATCTCGGCTCGGTGCTGAAGCTCTGCCAGGACCGTCGCGGCGTGCAGGTGGACCTTACCTATGTCGGCTCGCGCGCTATGGTCACCTACGACCTGCCGCTGAACGAGGTGGTGTTCGACTTCTACGACCGGCTGAAGTCGATCTCGAAGGGCTACGCCTCCTTCGACTACCAGATCACCGACTATCGCGAGGGCGACCTCGTGAAGATGTCGATCCTCGTCAATGGCGAGCCGGTGGACGCGCTCTCCATGTTGGTCCACCGCAACCGGGCCGAGAGCCGCGGCCGCGCCATGTGCGAGAAGCTGAAGGACCTGATCCCGCAGCATCTGTTCAAGATCCCGATCCAGGCTTCGATCGGCGCCAAGGTCATCGCCCGCGAGACCATCTCGGCCCTGCGCAAGGACGTCACCGCCAAGTGCTATGGCGGCGACATCTCCCGCAAGCGCAAGCTTCTCGACAAGCAGAAGGAGGGCAAGAAGAAGATGCGCCAGTTCGGCAAGGTCGACATCCCGCAGGAAGCCTTCATCGCCGCGCTCAAGATGGACGCCTGACGGACGCAGCAGGGCGCCTCCGGGCAGCGTTGCCGTCGGCGCGTGGGCAACACGAAATGGAGAAGGAATTTCTCCGCGGCTGACATACGTGCCTATCCACGGAGAAGGCTGCTCTCCTGTCGGCCGCGTCTTTCGTCAAACCGGCCCTCTGCGCATGTTGCCCGTCTCAGGTCGAGGGAGAACCCTGTCCTCCTGCCGCCGCGTCCGCGCGACAAGACCCTTCCCCTTTTGCGTTCGAATTCGACGGGTTTGGTCTTATTCCTTGGAACGTCTTGAATAAACACATGATTTCGGACCTCCTCCGATGCCCGGGCCGCGCTTTTTGGCGAGGTTGCATCCAGGAAGACCGACATGTCGCACACGTCCGTTCCGTCCCGCCTTCGCGATGCCGCCGGCGTGGTTCTGGCCTTCGGGCTGGTCCTCGCGACCACGATCTACGCACGCGGACAGGCGGCGCCCCCGCCGGTCAATCTGGTCAACGTCTCCTATGATCCGACGCGCGAACTCTATCGCGCCATCAACGAGGCCTTCACCCGCCAGTGGCGCGAGAAGACCGGCCAGCAGGTCACGATCCGCGCTTCGCATGGCGGCTCGGGGCGTCAGGCGCGCTCGGTCATCGACGGGCTCGACGCCGATGTCGTGACGCTGGCGCTGGCCGGCGACATCGACGCCATCGCCCAGCATTCGCGCCGTCTGCCGGCGAACTGGCAGACACGCCTGCCGAACAATTCCTCGCCCTACACCTCGACCATCGTGTTCATCGTCCGCAAGGGCAATCCAAAGGGCGTGCGCGACTGGGCCGACCTCGCCAAGCCCGGCGTCGGCGTCGTGACGCCCAATCCGAAGACTTCCGGCGGCGCGCGCTGGAACTATCTCGCGGCCTGGGCCTACGAGCTCGACCGCACCAACAACGACGCGGCCGCCGCGAAGCGCTTCGTCGAAGCCATCTACCGCAACGTCTCGGTGCTCGACACCGGCGCGCGCGGCTCGCTCACCACCTTCGCCCAGCGCAATGTCGGCGATGTCTTCATCTCCTGGGAGAACGAAGCGCATCTGGCGCTGAAGGAATTCGGCGAGGACAAGTTCGAGATCGTCTTCCCCTCGCTGTCCATCCTCGCCGAGCCGCCGGTCGCCATCGTCGACCAGGTCGTCGACCGGCGCGGCACGCGGGCGGTGGCGCAGGCCTATCTCGACTTCCTCTATTCGCCCGAGGCACAGCGCATCATCGCGCACAATTTCTACCGGCCGAACCTGCCCCAGCACGCCGACGCAGCCGATCTCGCCCGCTTCCCGCAGATCAGGCTGGTGACCATCGATCAGGTCTTCGGCGGCTGGACCAAGGCGCAGACCGAGCACTTCGCCGATGGCGGCATCTTCGACCAGATCCACCGTCCATCGGCCGCGACTCGATGACCACTTTCGCGCTTCCCTCCCGCGCGTTCCTGATCCCGAAGCCGAGCGCGCTGCCCGGCTTCGGGATCACTTTCGGCTTCGCCGTCGCCTATCTGTCGCTGATCGTCCTCATCCCGCTCAGCGTGCTGGTCTGGCGCGCAAGCGGACTCGGGCTCGGCGGGCTGATCGACATCGCCACCCAGCCGCGAGTGCGCGCGGCTCTGGAGACCAGCTTCATCCTGTCCTTCGCGGCCGCGGCGCTGAACGCCGTCTTCGGCCTCGTCATCGCCTGGGTCCTGACCCGCTACAGCTTTCCCGGCCGCGCGCTGATCGACGCCATGGTCGACCTGCCCTTCGCTCTGCCGACGGCCGTTGCCGGCATCGCGCTCGCCGCGCTCTACGCGACCAATGGCTGGGTCGGCTCCTGGCTCGATGCATGGTTCGGCCTCAAGGTCGCCTTCACGCCGCTCGGCATCTTCGTGGCGTTGACCTTCATCGGCCTGCCCTTCGTCGTCCGCACCGTGCAGCCGGTCATCGCCGAACTCGACCGCGAGATCGAGGAAGCCTCCGCCACGCTCGGCGCGAACCGCCTCCAGACCATCGCGCGGGTCATCCTCCCGACCCTCGTGCCGGCCGTGCTGACGGGCTTCGCGCTCGCCTTCGCGCGAGCGGTCGGCGAGTACGGCTCGGTGATCTTCATCGCCGGCAACATGCCGTTCATTTCGGAGATCGCGCCGCTGCTCATCATCGTGCAGCTTGAGGAGTTCAACTATGCCGGCGCGACCGCCATCGCGACGATCATGCTGGCCCTGTCCTTCCTCACCTTGCTCGTCATCAACCTGATCCAGGCCTGGAGCCGGCGGAGGCTCGGTCATGGCTGAGACGCGCCGCGCGATTCAGGGGCAGGCCTGGCGGCCGGTCGCGGCCGAGCGGCCCGCCATCCGCTGGCTTTTGACCGCAGTCGCGGTCGCTTTCGTCGCCTTGTTCATTCTCCTGCCGCTCGCGGCCGTCTTCGCCGAGGCGCTGCGCAAGGGCGTGCCGGCCTTCATCGAGGCCTTCAACGACGAGGCGACGCTGGCCGCCGTGCAGCTCACGCTGCTGGTGGCGGCCATTTCCGTGCCGGCCAATCTCGTCTTCGGCCTCGCCGCCGCATGGGCCATCGCCAAGTTCGAGTTCCCGGGCAAGAGCCTGCTGATCACCCTCATCGACCTGCCCTTCTCGGTCTCGCCGGTCGTGTCGGGCCTCGTCTTCGTCCTGCTGTTCGGCTCGCACGGCCTGTTCGGCGAGTGGCTTCAGGCGAACGACGTCAAGATCATCTTCGCGGTGCCGGGCATCGTCCTCGCGACCATTTTCGTGACCTTCCCCTTCATCGCACGCGAACTCATCCCGCTGATGCAGGAGCAGGGCACATCCGAGGAAGAGGCGGCGCTCACGCTGGGCGCCTCTGGCCTCCGCACCTTCCTGACCGTCACTCTGCCGAACGTGAAATGGGCGCTGCTCTACGGCGTCCTGCTCTGCAACGCCCGCGCCATGGGCGAGTTCGGCGCAGTCGCCGTCGTCTCCGGCCATATCCGCGGCCTGACCAACACGATGCCTCTCCACGTGGAGATCCTCTACAATGAGTACAATTTCGTTGGCGCCTTCGCCGTCGCTTCGCTTCTCGCCGGCCTCGCCCTCGTCACGCTTCTCGCCAAATCCCTCCTCGAATGGCGATACGGCGACGAGCTTGCGGGCGCGCACCGGCATTGAGGCGGCGCCGGCCGCCATCCACGTCGAAGGCATCACCAAGGTCTTCGGCGAGACGGCGGCGCTCGATGGCATCGACCTCGACATCCGCGGCGGCGAGCTGCTGGCGCTGCTTGGCCCCTCCGGCTCGGGCAAGACGACCCTGCTGCGCGTCATTGCCGGCCTCGAGCCGATCACCTCGGGTCGCGTGCTGTTCGGCGACCAGGACGCGACGCGCCTTGCCGTCCAGCAGCGCCATGTCGGCTTCGTCTTCCAGCAGTACGCGCTGTTCCGGCACATGACGGTCGCAGCCAACATCGCCTATGGCCTGTCGGTCCGGCCGCGCGCGCAGCGCCCGTCGCGCAGCGATATCCGCCGGCGCGTGTCGGAGCTTCTCGATCTCGTCCGCCTGCCGGGGCTGGAGAAGCGCTATCCCGGCCAGCTCTCTGGCGGCCAGCGCCAGCGCGTCGCGCTCGCCCGCGCGCTTGCGGTCGACCCCAAGGTCCTGCTGCTCGACGAGCCCTTCGGCGCGCTGGACGCGCAGGTGCGCCGCGACCTCCGCCGCTGGCTGCGCGAGATCCACGAGCGCACCGGCCACACCACCATTTTCGTCACCCACGATCAGGACGAGGCGCTGGAACTCGCAGACCGCGTCGCGGTGCTGAACCGCGGCCGTATCGAGCAGGTGGGCACGCCGGACGAGATCTACGACCGCCCCGCGAGCGCTTTCGTCGCCGGTTTCGTCGGCGAACCGTCGCGCCTCGATGTCGTCGTCGCCGATGGCGAGGTCCGCCTCGGTGACGTGGTGCTGGCGCCCGCCGCATCGGACGTTCCCGAAGGCCCTGCCGCGCTGTTCGTCCGGCCCGCCGATATCGATCTGGAGGCCGCTACCGGCCCGCGCGTCGCGGCGACCGTCGTCGGCATCCGCCGGGCCGGCGCCGTCCGCCGGGTCGAGCTGCTGATCGCCGCGGGCCATCCGCCGGTCGAGGCCGAGATCGAGCCGGGCCGCGCCATCGCCCGGGGCGATGCCGTTTCCGTCTCTCTCAAGGCCCTGCGCCTGTTCCCGTCGCGCTGAGGAGCCCGCCTGTGTCGCGTTTCAGGTTCTTCCCTGTCTCCTACGATGTCGCCGGCCGGCGCGTGGTCGTCGCCGGCAACGGCGAACAGGCATTGCAGAAACTCAGGCTGCTGGTGCGCACGGAAGCGAAACTGGTGCTGAGCGCGCAATCGCCCACGCCGGACCTCGCGGACTTCGCCGCCGCCAACGGCGTGACGCTCGTCGCCGCCGAGCTCGACGTGGCGTTCCTGGACGGCGCGGCTCTCGTCTTCGTCGCCATGGGGGACGAGGCCGAGGATGCGCGCATCGCCGGCATCGGCCGTGCTGCCGGCGTGCCGGTCAATGTCGTGGACCGGCCGCATCTCTCCGACTTCGCCGTTCCCGCCATCGTCGACCGGGCGCCCGTCTCCATCGCCATCGCCACGGACGGCCATGCGCCGGTCCTCGCGCAGAAGGTGCGCGCGCTGATCGAGGCGATGCTGCCCCCCGCCTTCGGCCGGCTCGGCCAACTCGCCGCCCGCATCCGCGGCGGCGTCAACGAGACGCTGGCGGAGGGCGCGCCGCGCCGCCGGTTCTGGACCAAGCTGTTCGAGGGCCGCGCCGCCGACGCGGCGCTCGCCGGCGAACTCGACCGCGCCGAGATCATCGCGCGGAAGGCGCTGGATGCGGCCGAGGGCGAGACGGTCGAGGGCAGGGTCTTCCTGGTCGGGGCCGGTCCCGGCGCGGAAGACCTGCTGACGCTCCGCGCCCAGCGCCTGCTCCAGACCGCCGATGTCATCGTCCACGATGCGCTGGTGCCCGAAACCGTCATCGCCATGGGCCGCCGCGACGCGCATCGCATCTCGGTCGGCAAGCGCAAGGGCCGGCACTCCGTGGCTCAGGGCGAGATCGACGCCCTGCTGGTGCGCCTCGCGCGTGAGGGTCGCCGCGTCGTCCGCCTCAAGGCCGGCGACCCCATGGTCTATGGTCGGGCGGGCGAGGAGATTGCCGCCCTTCGCGCCGCCGGCATCGCCTACGAGATCGTGCCCGGCATCACCGCTTCGCTTGCCGCCGCCGCCGATGCCGCCGTCCCGCTGACGCTGCGCGGCGTGTCGCAGCACCTCATCCTCGCTACCGGTCATGGCGCGGACGGCGCGGAGCCGCAGGGCTGGGAGCATCTGGCCGCGTCGGGAAGCACCGTCGCGCTCTACATGGGCAAGTCGGTGGCCGACCGGATCGTCGCACGTCTCGTCGCCGCTGGCCTCCCTCTCTCGACGCCGGTCCTCGCGGTCGAGAATGCCGGCCGCGCCAGCCGTCGCCTGTTCGTCGGCACGCTGGGCGAACTCAAGAGCCTCGCCGCGCGCGACGATCTCGCCGGCCCCGTTCTCATCCTGATCGGCGAGGCGACCGCCCATGGCGATGTCGCGAGCGCCGAGCCCTTCGCGCTGCCGCTGGCGGCCGCGGCCTAAAGGAGACACGCAATGTCCGCGAACCCCCAGCAGGCCCGCAAGGCAAAGATCTTCAAGCCCGTCGTCGCCACCTCCAACGACCTCGCCACCGGCGCGGTCGTGTTCCGCCACGGCGACGGCACGTGGTCCATCGACATCGGCCGCGCCGAAGTCGCCGACACGCCGGAAGCCGCCGACGACCTGCTCGCGCGGGCAAATGCCGATCAGGACGCCTGCCTCATCGTCGAGCCGGCGCTGATCGAAATCATCCGCGAGGGCGGCTTCGTGAGGCCCGTGTCGCTGCGTGAACTGATCCGCGCGACCGGCCCGACCGTGCCGCTGCCGCCCGAAGCCTACGCCCATCTCTGAAGGTCATTGAGTCCATGTATCGCTACGACGAATTCGACCATGCCTTCGTGAACGAGCGGGTCGCCGAGTTTTCCGACCAGGTCGCGCGCCGCCTTTCGGGCGAGCTCACCGAGGACCAGTTCAAGCCGCTGCGGCTGATGAACGGCGTCTATCTCCAGCTTCACGCCTACATGCTGCGCATCGCCATTCCCTACGGCACGCTGTCGTCGCGCCAGATGCGCCGGCTCGCCCATATCGCGCGCACCTACGACCGCGACTACGGCCATTTCACCACGCGGCAGAACCTGCAGTTCAACTGGATCAGGCTGGCCGACATGCCGGCGATCCTGAAGGAGCTGGCCGAGGTCGAGATGCACGCGCTGCAGACCTCGGGCAACTGCATCCGCAACGTCACGGCCGACCATTTCGCCGGCGCTGCGGCGGACGAGGTCGGCGATCCGCGCCCCTATGCCGAGATCCTCCGGCAGTGGTCCTCGATCCATCCCGAATTCACCTACCTGCCGCGCAAGTTCAAGCTGGCGGTGACCGGCGCGCCGAACGACCGCGCGGCCATTCAGGTTCACGATATCGGCCTCGAACTGAAGAAGAACGCCAAGGACGAGCTGGGCTTCGCCGTCTTCGTCGGCGGCGGCCAGGGCCGCACGCCCATGGTCGCGAAGAAGATCAGGGACTTCCTGCCCGAGGCAGACCTGCTGACCTATTGCGAGGCGATCCTGCGCGTCTACAACCTCGATGGCCGACGCGACAACAAGTACAAGGCGCGCATCAAGATCCTCGTCCACGAGATGGGCGAGGACGAGATGCGTCAGGCGGTGGAGCGCGAATTCGCTGCCATCGGCCGGACGGCTCTCACTTTGCCGGTCGAGGAGGTCGCGCGCATCCAGGCCTATTTCGCGCCGCCGGTGCTCGCCACCTTGCCCGCCCATTCCGACGTGCTGGAAAAGGCGAAGGCGGCCGATCCGGAGCTTGCCCGCTTCCTCCGCCGCAATCTCCACGCCCACCGCACGCCCGGCTACGGTATCCTCACCGTCTCGCTGAAGCCGGTCGCCCTGCCGCCGGGTGACGCCATCTCCGCGCAGATGGATGTCATCGCCGACATCGCCGAGCGTTATTCGGCCGATGAAATCCGCGTCAGCCACGAGCAGAACCTAGTCCTGCCCTGGGTGCGTCTCGACGACATACCCGCCGTCTATGCCGCGCTGAAGCGGGCAGGGCTCGCCACTCCCAATGCCGGGCTCGTCACCGACATCATCGCCTGCCCCGGCCTCGACTATTGCGCGCTCGCCAATGCTCGCTCGATCCCGGTGGCGCAGCGCATTTCCGAGCGCTTCGCTGCCCTCGATCGGCAGGAGGATATCGGCGAGCTGAAGCTGAAGATCTCCGGCTGCATCAATGCCTGCGGCCACCACCATGTCGGGCATATCGGCATTCTCGGTGTCGACCGGAAAGGCGAGGAATTCTACCAGATCACGCTGGGCGGCTCCGGCGACGAGAACACCTCCATCGGCGAGATCGTCGGTCGCGGCTTCTCCTCCGACGAGGTGGTCGACGCGGTGGAGACGGTCGTCGAGACCTATCTGAAGATCAGGACCTCGCCGCAGGAGAAGTTCCTCGACGCCTATCGACGCGTCGGCGAGGCACCGTTCCGCGAGGCGCTCTATGCCGACGCTTGACCTGACCCGCGCCCGGCCGGCGCCGGTTGCCGCGCTGTCGGCCGAGGCGGCCGAACTGGAGCGCCGCCACGGCGGCCGCGAGCCGGCGGCGATCATCGACCTATCGTTGAACGAGCTCTTCGGCGGCCGCATCGCGCTGGTTTCGTCCTTCGGCGCGGAATCGGCGGTGCTGCTGCACATGGCTGCGGAGATCGACCGCCATGTTCCCGTGATCTTCGTCGATACCGGCCGGCATTTCCGCGAGACGCTCGGCCATCGCGATGCGCTCGTCGCCCGCCTCGGCCTGACCGATCTGCGCACGGTTGCCCCATCGGCCGACGAGGCGAAGGCGCGCGATCCCTGGCTGGCGCTGGCCGAGCAGGACCCCGACGCCTGCTGTGGCTTCCGCAAGGTCGCGCCGCTGACGCGCGCGCTCGAGCCCTTCGCCGCCTGGATGTCGGGCCGCAAGCGCTATCAGGCGGCGACGCGCGACCGGCTCGACGTGTTCGAGGCGGAAGGCACACACATCAAGGTCAATCCGCTGGCCGGCTGGGATGCGCAGCGGATCGCCGCCTATGCCGAGGCGCACGACCTGCCGCCCCATCCGCTGGTCGCCGACGGATATCCCTCCATCGGCTGCGCGCCCTGCACCTCGCGCATCGCCACCGGCGAGGACGGCCGTGCCGGGCGGTGGCGCGGAACGGCCAAGACCGAATGCGGCATCCACAGGTCGGCGGCCGCAACGGCAGGACATTGATCATGGCTCTCTTCCGACACGGCACGCGCATCGCCGACGACTGGACCTTTCCCGCAGAAGGCGAGGCGCTGCCCGGGACGGGCCCTGTCGCTCTCCCCAAGGCGCGGCTCATCGCGGAATGGCCGGCGCTCGAAACCCGCAACGCACCGCTGGGCGTCGTCATCGCTTCCGGCGAAAAGCTCGACGGGCTGGAGGACATCCTCCCGAGGCTGTCGCTCGTGAAGCTGGTCATCCCGCGCTATGCCGACGGGCGCCTCTATTCCATCGCCCGGCTGCTCCGCGACCGTCATTCCTTCGCCGGCGAAATACGCGCCTCCGGCGATGTGCTGCGCGATCAGGTCGCGCTGCTCGCCCGCGCTGGTGTCGATGCCTTCGACGTCGCCCACGAGGGCACGGCTCGCGCCATCGAGACGGGCAGCATCGTCGCCGTCTCGCATCACTATCAGCCGGCGTCGAACGACGCGGCCGAGGCCCATGCCGCTGCCGGCGCGCGCCCCTGGCTGCGCCGCACGCCGATCCCGTCCCCCCAGCCGTAAGGCATTCTGGAGTATCCCGTCGTGACTGCTTCCGCCGCCCGCGTTCTGGGCGCTGACACCTTCTCCTCCGGCGAGGCACGCCGGCCGCTCTCGCCCCACCTCCAGCGCCTCGAGGACGAGGCGATCTTCATCATGCGCGAGGTCGTGGCCGAGTTCCGCAACCCGGTCATGCTCTATTCGGTGGGCAAGGATTCCAGCGTGATGCTGCACATCGCGCGCAAGGCCTTCTACCCCGCGCCGCCGCCCTTTCCGTTCCTGCACATCGCTTCCGGCTGGGACTTCCGGTCCGTGCTGGATCACCGCGACCGGATGGCCGGCGAATACGGGCTGAACCTCACCGTTCAGACCAACGCGACGGCGGCAGCAGCGGGGGTCAACCCGTTCGACACGGAGACCGGCGAGTATTCGCGGCAGATGCTGACCGAGACGCTGAAGGCGGCGCTCGATAAGCATGGTTTCGACGCGGCCTTCGGTGGCGGCCGGCGCGACGAGGAGAAGGCGCGCGCCAAGGAGCGCATCTTCTCGCACCGCTCAGTGGGCCATGTCTGGGACCCGCGCAACCAGCGTCCCGAACTCTGGCGGCTCTACAACACGCGCCTTGCGCACGGCGACACGATGCGTGTCTTCCCGCTGTCCAACTGGACCGAGCTCGACGTGTGGGACTACATCCGCGCCGAGGCCATCCCCATCGTGCCGATCTACCTCGCCGCCGAGCAGAAGGTGGTCGAACGCGACGGCGCGCTGATCATGGTCGATGACGAGCGCATGCGCTTCCGGCCCGGCGAGGAGGTCGTGACGAAGCGCGTCCGCTTCCGCACGCTCGGCTGCTGGCCGCTGACCGGCGCGATCGAGTCGGAGGCCCGCACGGTCGAGGACATCATCGCCGAGATCGTCGCCTCGCGTTCCTCGGAGCGGCAGGGCCGGCTCGTCGACGGCGCGCTGCAAGCCTCGATGGAACGCAAGAAGCGCGAAGGGTATTTCTGATGACCGTTTCGCTCGCCACGCGGCCGCTCGGCCTTGATCCCGCCAACGACTCCCTTCCGGTCCGCGACCGCGGCGCGCTGCGCTTCATCACCTGCGGCTCGGTCGATGACGGCAAGTCGACGCTGATCGGTCGCCTGCTGCACGATTCCATCGGCCTGCTCGAAGATCAGGTCGCCGGGCTGACATCGGACTCGCGGCGCTTCGGCACGACCGGCGAGGAACTCGACCTCGCTTTGCTGCTCGACGGGCTGGAGGCCGAGCGCGAGCAGGGCATCACCATCGATGTCGCCTACCGCTTCTTCTCCACCGCACGCCGCGCCTTCATCGTGGCGGATACACCGGGCCACGCGCAGTACACGCGCAACATGGCGACCGGCGCCTCGACCGCCGAACTCGCCATCCTGCTGGTCGATGCGCGCAAGGGTCTGCTCGAGCAGACCCGTCGCCACGCCGCCATTGTCTCGCTG
>JAESFZ010000136.1_pt1 | contig 139266 bp, 127 predicted proteins | sample 9269561 | NCBI WGS metagenome assembly JAESFZ01 (sample SAMN14515552, study PRJNA621657) | algae metagenome | isolation source: Tildeniella nuda ZEHNDER 1965/U140 and co-occurring heterotrophs from wet... | place: Switzerland: Stansstaad, Zurih | collected 1965-01-01 | reverse complement strand
TGACGCCATCGACCTGCCGGCTCATCAGCGCGGTGGTGAGCGCGAAGTTGACGTTTACCAGGGTCACGTCCTTGAGCGTGAGGCCCGCGCTTTCCAGCATCGCCCCCAGCACGGCCTCCTCGAACCCCGAGACCGAGAAGCCGATCTTGCGGCCCTTGAAGTCGGCGATGGTCTTCACGGGTGAGTCCTCGAGCGCGACCAGCGAGTTGAGCGGCTGGGCCACCAGCACGCCGACGCGCACCAGCGGCAGCCCTTCGGCTGCCAGCATCTGCAGTGTCGGCTGATAGGAGAGGGCATAGTCGGCCTGGCCGGCGGCGACCAGCTTGGGCGGCGCGTTGGGATCGGCTGGCGCGATCAGCTCGACGTCGAGGCCCTGCTTCCCGAACAGGCCGCGCTGCTTGGCGATGACCAGAGCGGCGTGATCGGGGTTCACGAACCAGTCGAGCAGGATGCGAACCTTGTCCTGGGCCGAAGCCGGAAGGGCGAGGCAGCAGAGCGCCGCCGCGATGGAGATCAATCGAATCATCACGTTCATGGTCAGTCTCCTTGAAAGGGTTGCCAGGGCACGAGCCGTCGCGCCAGCCGGTCCGTCGCAACGTAGAGAGCGAGTCCGAGCAGGCAGAGGATGAAGAGGGCAGCGAAGGCGAGCGGCGTCTGGCCGCGCGCGAGCGACTGCGTCATGAGGAAACCGAGGCCGGCGCTGGCGCCGACCCATTCGCCGATCACCGCGCCGATCGGCGCCACGGCGGCGGCGATTCGCGCGCCCGAGGCGAAGGCGGGCAGGGCGGCCGGCAGCCGAATCTGCAGGAGGATGGCGCGAGGCGAGGCATCCATCGTCCGCGCCAGTTCGAGCCAGCCGGGGTCGGTGCGGCGCAATCCGTCGTAGAGACTGCTGACAACCGGAAAGAAGATTACGAGGGCTGCCATCGCGACTTTCGAGGCCATGCCGTAGCCCAGCCAGAGGACGAGCAGCGGCGCGACCGCGATCACGGGCACGGCCTGCGAGACGATCACCAGCGGCAGCGCCCACCGTCGCCAGCCAGCCGACGCGGCGAACAGCACTGCAAGGGCGGCGCCCAGGAACAGGCCGAGCGCCAGACCAAGGATCATCTCGGCCGCCGTCCATGCGGCCTGCTCGACCAGCAGTTCGCGGCGGTCGATCAGCACGACGGCGACACGCGAGGGCGGTGGCAGGATGTACGGCGGCACCCCGGTCAGCCAGACCAGCAGTTCCCACGCGACCAGCAATCCGAGGGCGGTGATCAGTGGTCTCACGAGCCGCGCCTCAATTCCTGGATCAGCCGTGCCTGGAGGGCGAGCAGTTCCGGATCGGCGGGATCGCGCGGCACCGCGCCCACCGGTGCGATGAGCGGACCGGAGGCGAGGGGATTGCCGGACAGCACGCGGATCTCGTGACCCATGCGCAGCGCTTCCAGCGGATCGTGCGTTACCATCACGACCGTGCGGCCCTCGAGGAGCCTGGCGGCGAGGTCCTGCAGGTCGAAGCGCGTGACGGCGTCGAGATGGCCGAACGGTTCGTCCATCAGGACGATCCGCCGGTCTTCGCAAAGCGTGCGGGCAAGGGCCGCGCGTTGGCGCATGCCGCCGGAGAGGGTCTGCGGAAGGGCATCGATACGGTCACCCAGGCCGACCTCCGCGAGCAACGATCGGGCGCGCGGTTCGGCGGAGCGGCGCACGGTCTCGTCGCGGCGCAGTCGATGGCCCAGCAGCACGTTGTCGAGCACCGACAGCCATGGCAGCAACAGGTCGCGCTGGGCCATGTAGGCCACCGGCCCGGCCGGCGCGGTGCCCGGCAGCAGCCCGGCAAGATGACGAAGCAGGGAGGTCTTGCCGACGCCGCTGCGGCCCAGCAGGCAGGTCGTGCGGCCGGCCGCGAAGTCGAGCGACAGGTTCTCCGCCACGACATGGCCGTCGAGAACGATGTGCGCCGAACGCACGGAGAGGGCAGGAGAAGACATTGACGAGCCACCAGTCCCTACGCCGGCATTAACCGGATCAGGTTCGGGGTCGTCCTTCCGGACCTCTCAGCCGCGCGGCGCGGCTCCCCCCGATGAGCGGACGCCACTATGGTCAGGCGTCTCCCTTCACGCAAGCGTCATCGGTTTGACGAAATCGCCGTCCACGCTCTATGCAATGGGTATGGTTCAAGCAGTTTCCAAGTCGCCGCTCGGTCGGCGTCTTTTCCTCGCGGCGCCGTTCGTGCTGGCCGGCGGGCTTGCGCAGGCGCAACAGGGCGGTAGCGATGTCCACTTCAAGCGCTCGTCGCTCGTGGTGGTGTCCGGCGGCCGGGACATCAAGTTCGACGTCGATCTGGCGCTGGACGATACGCAGCGGGCGCGCGGCCTGATGTTCCGCGAGAAGCTCGGGCCCTACGAGGGCATGCTGTTCGATTTCTACAAGGAAGCGCCGGTCAGCTTCTGGATGAAGAACACGCTGATCCCGCTCGACATGATCTTCATTGCCGCCGATGGCACGATCAAGTCGATCCATGCCAACGCCGTGCCGCATTCGACCGAGACGATTCCCAGCCAATTCCCCGTGCGCGCCGTCCTCGAAATCAACGGTGGCAGCGCCAAGCTCCTGGGCATCAAGCCGGGCGACAAGGTCCTCCACCCGATCTTCGGCAACGCCTAGCGCCTGGTTCAGCGCTTAAACGCGCAGCTCATGCCGTCGCCGACGGCCAGCAGGGCGATGTCGACTCTCTGGTCGGTCTTGAGCTTGGCATTGAGGGCGCGGAGCGCCTGCGTATCGCGATCGACGTCGGTGGGATCGGCGACCGAACCGCCCCACAGGACATTGTCGATCAGCACCAGGCCGCCTTTTCGCACCAGCTTCAGGCAGCGCTCGTAATAGGCGTCGTACTCGTCCTTGTTGGCGTCGATGAAGGCGAGGTCGAGTTGGCCGGTCAGCCCCTGGGCCAGCAGCCAGTCGAGCGTGGCGAGCGCGGGTCCGATCGTGAGCTCGATGCGGCTCTCGACGCCGGCTTCCTTCCAGTAACGGCGCGCGACCTTCGTGTAGTCGGGGCTGACGTCGCAGCACCAGAGCCTGCCGTCGGGCGGAAGCGCCTCGGCGATGCACAGCGAGGAGTAGCCGGTGAAGGTACCGACCTCGACGGCACGCCGGGCGCCGATCGTTCGGGCAAGCAGGCCGATCTGCTGGCCCTGATGGGCCGATATCTGCATGCCGGCGCGGGGCAGGGTCGCCGTCTCCTCGCGCAGCCGGCGGCGCAGCGGCGGCTCGCGCAGCCAGTTGGTATCGACATAGTCGCTCAAGGCACCGTCGATTCTCGGCCAGCTCTTCATGCTCTCTCCTGTTGGCTCGCCACTCCAGTCTCGCTACGGTCGCCCCCCTGAATTGGAGTGGTGGGAGCGGGTATGTCGGATATCGAGATCGCACGGCGCGCAATCAAGAAGCCAATGAAGGAAGTCGCCAGCCGCCTCGGCATTCCGGAAAATGCACTTGAACCCTATGGTCGCGACAAGGCGAAGCTCGACGGCGACTATGTGAAGTCGCTCGGGAACCGCAAGCAAGGCCACCTGATCCTCGTGACGGCGATCAACCCGACCAAGGCCGGCGAGGGCAAGACCACGACCACGATCGGCCTCGGTGACGCGCTCGCCCGCATCGGCAAGAAGACGGCCATCGCATTGCGCGAGCCCAGCCTCGGCCCGTGCTTCGGCCAGAAGGGCGGCGCCACCGGCGGCGGCCAGGCGCAGATCGTGCCGATGGCCGACATCAACCTGCATTTCACCGGTGACTTCCACGCGATCACGACGGCGCACAACCTGCTGGCGGCGATGCTCGACAACCATATCTACTGGGGCAACGCGCTGGGCATCGACGCCCGCCGCGTGTTCTGGCCCCGGGTGCTCGACATGAACGACCGCGCGCTGCGCGACACCGTCGTCAGCCTGGGCGGCGTCGCCAACGGTTTCCCGCGACAGGCGCGCTTCGACATAACGACGGCCTCGGAAGTCATGGCGATCCTCTGCCTGGCCAACGACCTCGAGGACCTCGAGCAGCGGCTGGCGCGAATCGTCGTCGCCGAGACCCGCGAGGGCAAGCCGGTCACCGCCGGCGACCTCAAGGCGGCCGGAGCCATGACCGCCGTTCTGAAAGATGCAGCCAAGCCCAATCTCGTGCAGACGCTGGAGAACAATCCCGTCCTGATCCATGGCGGCCCGTTCGCCAACATCGCGCACGGCTGCAACTCCGTGATCGCCACGCGCGCAGCTCTGGCGCTGGGCGACTATGTCGTCACGGAAGCGGGCTTCGGCGCGGACCTGGGGGCGGAGAAGTTCCTCGACATCAAGTGCCGTCAGGCCGGGCTGAAGCCCGAACTCGCCGTGGTCGTGGCCACCGTGCGCGCGCTCAAGCTGCACGGTGGTGCCGACGAGAAGGCGCTGGAGAAGGAGGACGTCGGCGCGGTCGAACGTGGCTTGCCGAACCTGTTGCGCCATGTCGAGAATCTGCGGAAGTTCGGCCTGCCCGTGCTGGTCGGCATCAACCGCTTCCTGACCGACACGCCGGCCGAGCTGGAACTGATCGAGACCAAGTGCGCGGAGGCTGGCGCCAAGGCCTACCTGTGCGAGCATTGGGCCAAGGGCGGTGCGGGCGCCGAGGCACTGGCGCGTGCGGCAGTCGAGACCATCGACGAAGGCAAGGCCGCCTTCAGGCCGCTCTATGCGGACGAGCTGCCTCTGGCCGAGAAGATCGAGACCATTGCGACCGAGATCTATCGCGCGTCGGGCGTGTCCATCGCGGGGCCCGCGAAGCGGCGTCTCAAGGCGCTGGAGGCGGCGGGGTACGGCAAGCTGCCGGTCTGCATCGCCAAGACGCAGTACAGCTTCGCCGCCGACCCCGAACTGCGCGGCGCGCCGACCGGACACGTGCTGCCGATCCGCGAAGTGCGTCTGTCGGCCGGTGCCGGCTTCGTGGTCGCGATGGCGGGCGAGATCATGAGCATGCCGGGCCTGCCGCGGGTGCCGGCGGCGGAGCGGATCCGCCTGACCGAGAATGGCGAAGTGGACGGGATTTTCTGAGATGCGCACCTATTCGTTCGTCACGGTCGACGTCTTCACCACCACGCGCTTCGGCGGCAACCCGCTCGCGGTCTTTCCCGATGCGCGTGGCATGAGCGACGCCGAGATGCAGTCGCTCGCAGCCGAGTTCAATCTGAGCGAAACGACGTTCGTGCTGCCGCCGGAGGATCCGGCGCACACCGCGCGGGTGCGCATCTTCACGCGCACGCGCGAGATGCCGTTCGCCGGCCATCCCAACGTCGGCACGGCCTATGTGCTGGCGCAGCAGGGCAGGGACAAAGGGGGCAAGCTCCTGTTCGAGGAACTGGCCGGCCTCGTCGAGATCGACGTCGAGCGCGACGCCTCGGGCATGCCGGTCGGCGCCACCATCGCCGCGCCGCAGCCGCTGTCGCTGGGGCCGGAACTGCCGGTCGCGACGGTCGCTGCCTGCGCCAGCCTGCAGCCGGCCGACATCCGCGCCGGTGCCCACAAGCCCGTCGGCGCGTCGCTCGGCAATCCGTTCGTCATCGTGGAGGTCGAGCCCGCGGCTCTGTCACGGGCGACGCCGGACTTCCCGTCCTTCCGTCAGGCCCTGGAACAGACCCCGGCCCTCAACGGCCGGCTCGGCCTCTACCTCTATGCCCATGACGGGCCGGGCAGCGTTCAGGCCCGCATGTTCGCGCCGCTGGGCGGCACGATCGAGGATCCCGCGACAGGAAGCGCCGCCGGACCGCTCGGCGCGCTGCTCCTGTCGCTGACCAGCGAGCCGGAGCTGTGCCTCGACATTCATCAGGGCGTGGTCATGGGGCGCCCGAGCCTGCTGCGGGTCGTCGCGCGCCGCGCGGCGGATGGCATCCGGGCCACCATTGCCGGCCAGTGCGTACCGGTGCTGCGGGGCGAAGCCGAACTTGGCTAATTCGGCCTGAAGGCGTGCTGTTTCAGGGCGGCGAGCGAGACCACCTGCAGCGTGACGGCGTGGGTGGCCTCCAGAACGACCTGGGGCGCCGCATTTGCGTCGTAGGCTTCCTTCCAGCGGCTGGCGCAGAGGCACCAGCGGTCGCCGGGATTGAGGCCGGGGAAGCCGTATTGCGGCATCGGCGTGCTGAGGTCGTTGCCCCGGGATTTGGAGAAGGTGAGGAATTCGGCGGTCAGGACCACGCAAACCGTGTGCAGACCGAGATCCTCGGCGCCTGTGTTACAGCAGCCGTCGCGGTAGAATCCGGTAACCGGCCGGGTGGAGCAGGGCTTCAGCACGCCGCCGAGCACATTTATGGACGGGGCACGGCCCGGGCGGCCCTGCTCGGGCGTCTGATCGAACATGGACCTATCGTAGCATCCGGAATTTGCCCTTTCGAGCGGAGAGGGCCGCTGGTAGAAACCCTCGCGTCATAGAGGTGTATCGGCGGGGCGTAGCGCAGTCTGGTAGCGCGTCTGCCTTGGGCGCAGAAGGTCGTCGGTTCGAATCCGGCCGCCCCGACCACGCCCGAAAACGGAGTAGCGAAGAGCCATGCAGGTTCGCATCTTCAAGCCGGCCAAGACGGCCATGCAGTCCGGAACCGGCAATACCCACGAGTGGGTGCTGGAGCCGGAGCCGTCGCGCAAGGAGATCGACCCGTTGATGGGCTGGACGAGCTCGCGCAACACGATGCAGCAGGTCCGCCTGTTCTTCCCGACGCTGGAAGAAGCGAAGGCCCATGCCGAGAAGAACGGCTGGCAGTACACGGTCGAGCAGCCGCACAGCCGGCCGGTGAGGGCCAAGGCCTACGCCGACAATTTCGCCTACACTCGCGTCGGTCGCTGGACGCACTGAATTGCATGCCGCTGGCATGGAATTGGAACGGCAGGCGCCCGTAGCTCAGGGGATCAGAGCAACCGCCTTCTAAGCGGTAGGTCGTTGGTTCGAATCCAACCGGGCGCGCCATTCTTTCGAAAATCAATTGCAGTCGGTGTGTCACTCTTTTGCACGGCTGATTCCCTCCAATAGGTGCGATTCATTATCAGTGCCATTTTCCTTACATGATAATAACTCGCATTCTCCCTAATTGAGGGGAGATGAGTTTGCTTCTGGGGAGAAGACATGGCGAAGCGCGTACCGGTAAAAACCGCCCTTGTTGGATTGCTTGTAGCCCCCGCGGCGATGGCCCAGCAGGAAACCGCCCAAACGCCAACGTCTCCGCCAGCCGATCCATCCCAGAACCAGCCGGCCAATCCGTCCGGCGCACCGGCGACGATGCAGACCGTGACGGTGACGGGCAGCCGTCCCAGCGAAGATTTCCAGGTTACCCGCGGCTCCATCAACCGTCTCGGCGCGGCCAACCTGATGGACGTGCCGCAGTCGGTGGTCGTCATCAACCGGGCCCTGATGCAGTCGCAGGGTGTCACGCGGCTGGAGGACGCGGTCCGCAACGCGCCGGGCGTCACGATCGGCTCGGCCGAAGGCGGCAACATCGGCACCAACATCAACATTAACGGCTTCTCGGCCCGTACCGACCTCTACCTCGACGGCATGCGCGATCGCGGCCAGTACTACCGCGACGTCTTTGCGCTGGAGCAGGTCCAGGTCCTGATGGGCCCGTCCTCGATGCTATTCGGTCGCGGCTCGACCGGCGGCGTCATCAACCAGGTGACCAAGAAGCCGTTCCTGAAGCAGGCGACCGAACTCAGCGTCCAGGCCACGACCAACGGCCTCGTGCGCACGACGGCCGATGTGAACACGCCCTTCCAGGAGAACAACGCAGCGCGCGTGTCGGCGATGTTCCAGGTCGGCAAGGCCTCGACCGTCGACCAGACGAACGTGCTGGATTTCGGCCTGGCGCCGACGGTCAAGCTCGGCATCGGAACGCCGACCGAGATCACGCTCGGCGCAATCCTGCAGCACCGCAAGGACCAGGTGAACTACGGCGTGCCGAACCTGAACGGCTTCCCGCTCAAGGCGCCGCCCAATACCGCCTATGGCTTCAACGACGACTACACCGAGCAGGACGTCATCGCCCTGCAGAGCCTGATCGAGCACAAGTTCTCGCCCAACTTGAGCCTTCGCAACCAGACGGAGTTCGTCTGGGTGAATACGTCCGTCCGTGAAACCTCGGGCGGCTTCGTCGGCACGCTCGGCAACGGCAACCGCTTCGTCGCGGCGGCGAACCTCACCGGCAACGTCCCGTACAGCGCCCAGCCACTCGGTAATCTCTGGGTCCGGCAGCTCAGCCGCGACCGCAACATCAACGACATCACGATCGAGAACCAGACCGAGGTCCTGTCCAAGTTCGACACCGGCTCGGTCGGCCATACATTGCTGATGGGCGTCGACATCAACTACGAATCCTACACTAACCAGCAGATGAGCCGCACGGGCACGTGTTTCGGCAATGCGCTGCCGGCCGGTTCCGTCGGCTGCACGCCGGCGGGCTACACGGTCGGCGCCAATACGCCGGGCAATGTCGCGACGGTTTTCGGAAACTATGCGTCCTCAAACGCCTGGGGCGCGGGCTTCTACGCCAACGACACCATCCAGCTCCTTCCCGAACTGAAGGTCGTCGCCGGACTTCGATGGGATTACTACGCGGCCCAGATCGCCAATTCGATAAATCGCAACAACACGGCCGGCAATACGGCGGTCGCGGGACTGCAGCAAACCGACACGTTCCTGAGCGTCCGTGGCGGCGTCATCTACGAACCGACGCCGGCACAGTCCTACTACGTGTCGTACAGCACCTCGTTCAATCCCTCGCTCGAGCAGCTCACCTCCACGACAGGCACGCAGAACCTGCCGCCGGAGAACAACAAGGGTGTGGAAGCCGGCGCCAAGTACGAGCTGCTCGGCGGCAACCTGTCGCTCAACGGTGCGGTCTTCTCGATCATCAAGAACAACGCCCGCACAGCCAATCCCGACGGCACCTTCTCGCCGGCCGGCAACGTGCAGGTCAGCGGCGCTCGTGCCGGCTTCTCCGGAAGGATCGCGCCGGAATGGCAGGTCTTCGGCGGCTACGCCTATCTGAACGGCGTCATCATCCAGGGCCTGAACTACCAGAACGGCCAGGGCAACACGACCGGCAAGGTGCCGCTCAACACGCCGAGGGACACGGCAAACCTCTGGACGACCTATACGTTCAACGAGACCTACGAGGTCGGCGGCGGCTTCTTCTATGTCGGCCAGCGCTACGCCAATAATACCAACACCGTCGTCGTGCCGGCCTACACACGCGTCGACCTGACGGCTGCCTACAAGCAGCCGGCCTACGACGTGCGGCTGAACGTCTACAACCTGTTCAACACGACCTACTACGATGGCGTCATCGCTTCGGACGGCGGCCGCGCGGTCGTCGGCTCCGGGTTGACGGGGATGATCACGCTCAATTACCGCCTGTGATCTGACGGAAGCCGCCGCCCGTCATGCTCGTCTGTGTTCCCCACGTCCTCAACGCCGCGCAGCTCGTCAGTCTGCGCGAGCGGCTGGAGCGCTCGAATGCCTGGGTCGACGGTCGCGTGACCGCCGGCTACCAGGGCGCTCCGGTGAAGTTCAACCAGCAGATCGACGAGCGGTCTGAAACGGCGATCGCGTGCCAGCGCATCGTGGGCGCGGCGCTGGAGGTCCATCCGGTCTTCATCAGTGCAGTGCTGCCGAACGAGATCTACCCGCCGATGTTCAATCGCTACGGCGAGGGGATGAAGTTCGGGGCGCATGTCGACGGCAGCGTGCGCATCAACCCGCATACCGGCCGCAAGCTCAGGACCGATGTTTCGGCCACGTTGTTCCTCAGCAATCCCGAGGACTATGACGGCGGCGAATTGCAGATCGAGGACACGTACGGCCAGCACAGTGTCAAGCTCAAGGCGGGCGACATGGTGGTCTATCCGGCGACCAGCCTGCATTCAGTGGCGCCGATCACACGCGGCGTGCGCACGGCCTGCTTCTTCTGGGCGCAGAGCCTGATTCGCGACGACATCCAGCGATCGGTGCTGCACGACATGGACAACGCCATCCAGCGCCTGAACGAGACCAATGCCGACGAGATGGCGCGCCGCTCGCTGATCGGCTGCTACCACAACCTCGTGCGGCAATGGAGCGAGACCTGATGGCTGCCGCCACAGCTGCGGGCGCGAACCGGGTCAATCGCCGGCTGACCTTCGTGCGCTGGGTCCGCAAGACGCATGGCTGGTTCGGGCTGTGGGGTGCGTTGCTCGGTCTGATGTTCGGCCTGAGCGGCATCTGGCTCAATCATCGCAGCGTGATGAAGCTCGAATTGCCCGATCAGAAGCAGGTCAACGCCCAGATCGCCTTGCCCGATCCTGCGCCGGCCAACATCGCGGCGATGAGCCAGTGGCTGAAGGACACGCTGAATATCGATCGCGGTCCCAACGTGGCGCGGGTCGAGCGGGCGCGTGCGGTACCCTGGACCGAGCGGACTCCCGGGGGCGGCGGTGCGGGCGAGGGCGCTGCCCGGCCCCTGCAACAACCCGAGCGCTGGGTGATGAACTTCGGTGGGCCCAACCATCTGGTTCAGGCCGAGTATTGGGTCGGCAACAAGTCGCTTTCGGTGCGTACCACGCAGAATGGGTTCATCGCGACCCTGGTCAACCTGCACAAGGGCACGGCCATGCCCGTACCGTGGATCCTGTTGATCGACACGTTGGCTGGCAGCATGATCTTCCTGTCGGTCAGCGGCGTGATCCTGTGGTGGGAGACCCACCGCAAGCGTGCGGTCGGCATCACGATTTTCGCGGTGGCCGTGGCCGCAACGGTGGCACTCGCCATCAGCCCGCTCGAGTTGTAGTGAGCGTTTGATGCAAGAGTCCGTTTCTTCCGTTCCGCCGGTGGCCCCCGGCCCACTTGGCCCGTCGCGCGAGCCGCTGTCGTCGACGGCGCGGGTGGCCATCGTGGTCTTCGTGATCTTCTTCCACGTCGGCGGCGGCTGGGCGCTCACCCAGTTCGAGCCGCTGCCGCTGATCGTGGGCGACGTGGCTCCGATGGAAGTGCGGATCGTCCCAGCCGACGCACCGGCCCAGCCCGAGATCGAGGACTCCGAGCCGCCGCCGCCGGTCGACCTGAAACCGCCACCGCCCGAACTGGCCACAATCGTCGAGCCGCCGCCACCCGACCTGCCGCCGCCGGAGTTTCCGCTGGCCAGGATCGACCTGCCGCCGCCGGATGAGCCCCCGCCACCGAACATTCCGCCGCCGGAGAAAAAGCCCGAGCCGAAGCCGCCTGAACCGAAGCCGGTTCAGAAGAGGCCTCCGCAGCCCGCGCGCCCGGCCGCGCCGGTCGATGCGACTCCGCAGCAGGCTGCACCTGCCGCGGCAGCCGGGCCTCGCACGGTCGACGCCTCCCAGCTTGGCTGGCTCGTGTCGCCGAAGCCGGTCTATTCGAACGCCTCACGCCGGGCCAACGAGCAGGGAACGGCCATGGTCCGTGTGCTGGTCGACGTCACCGGCCGCCCCGCCCAGGTCTCGCTCCAGTCCTCGTCGGGCTTTCCGGCGCTTGACCAATCCGCGCTCGCCGCCGTGCGCGCCGCGCAGTTCAAGCCTTACGCACCGGGCGGACTGCCGCAGGCCGTGCTGGTGGTCGTTCCGATCAAGTTCGTGTTGCAGTAGGAGAGTATCGCATGGGCGACGCATCGAGTTTGGGCTTCGGCCATTTCCTCGCGCAGGCCGACATCGTCGCGAAGGTCCTGCTGGGCGTGCTGGCGTTGATGTCGGCGATCTCGTGGTACCTGATCATCTACAAGGGGATCGGGCAGCTCATCCGGCAGGGACGCAGCCGCAGGTTCCTGAACTTCTTCTGGAGCGCCACGTCGCTCGAGCAGGTGCAGAACGAACTCAGCATCCACGGCGTGCAGGAGCCGTTCGGGCATCTCACGGCGCATTCGCTGCACGCCCAGGCGCATCACGCCAGGTTCGGCGCGGCCAAGCTCGAGGAGGCGGGCAGCGAGACCGAGTTCCTGACGCGCACCATCAAGAAGGTGCTCGACGAGGAGACGACGTCGCTGGAGAACGGCCTGACCATGCTGGCCACCATCGGCGCGACCGCCCCGTTCGTCGGCCTGTTCGGCACGGTCTGGGGCATCTATCACGCGCTGATCGCCATCGGCATGTCGGGCTCGGGCATGCTCGACAAGGTGGCCGGGCCGGTCGGCGAGGCGCTGATCATGACCGGCATCGGCCTCGCCGTCGCCCTGCCTGCGGTGATGGGCTACAACTGGCTGACCCGCTCCAACCGCGTGCTGACGGCCAGGCTCGACGCCTTCGCGTTCGAGCTGCTGACGTTCCTGTCGATGGGCCGCGCGCTGCAGGCCGGCCGCAAGCCGGGCGTGCCGCTCGCGGCCGTGAACTGAGGGAGCCTGGACATGGCCTTCGGAAGCTTCGAACGCAAATCCTCGTCTTCGCCGATGGCGGAGATCAACATGGTGCCGCTGATCGACGTGGTGCTGGTGCTGCTGGTCATCTTCATCGTGACCGCGCCGCTGCTCACCAACGTGGTCAAGCTCGACCTGCCCAAGGCGACGGCCAACGCCGACCTGCAGAAACCGGAGAAGATCGAGTTCGCGATCGACGCGCAGGGCGCCCTGTACTGGGGCGGCGAGCGGCTGACCCGCGACGAAGCGCTGGAGAAGTTCGCCGAGGCCGGCCGCAAGCGGCCACAGCCGGAGGTCTATCTTCGCGCCGACGCCACCGTGCCCTACCGCTACGTGATGGAGACGCTGGCCGATGCCTCCAAGGGCGGTCTCTCCAGGATCGCCTTCGTCAGCGAGCCGACGCGCTAGCTCCGCGAGCCGGCGAAGCTCACCGTGGCGACGCCGGCGCCAACTAGCAGGCCGCCGCCCACCTTGTTGACCACGCCGATGGCGCGCGGGTTCGAGGCCAGGCGCCGGGCACGAGAGGCGACCAGCGCGTAGCCGAAGGCATTGGCGAAGGCCAACACCAGGAAGGTCGTCTCGAAGACCAGCATCTGGGTCAGGAAGTCCGCCCTGGGGTCGAGGAAGGCGGGCAGGAAGGCCACGAAGAAGGTGATGCTCTTGGGGTTGAGCGCCGTCACCAACCAGGCATGGCCCAGCATCTTCGCGGCCGAGACGGCATCGGTGCGCGGCGGGGCGTCGAGCGTGCCGCCGGCACGCCACAGCTTGATGCCGAGATAGATCAGGTACGCAGCGCCCACCCACTTCAGGATCGTGAACAGGGTAGCCGAGGTGGCGAGCAGGGCGCCGAGACCCAGCATCGAAAGCGTCATGGCCGTGAAGTCGCCCAGCGCCACGCCGACCGCCATCGGCAGGGCCGTGCGCCAACCCTGGCCCAGGGCATACGACACGACCAGCAAGACGGTGGGACCCGGGATCACCAGAAGGATGCTCGACGCCGCGGCAAAGGCGGCCCAAGTTTCAAAGGTCATGCTCACTCCTGAAGGCGAGAACCGATCAAGCCACGCGCGAAGGAAAGCGTCAGCCAGAATTTGGCCTCTTTCCATCGTCAAGATCGAGGTGTATTCGATCTTTCCGGAATTCAGATGAGCCCAGACAAACCGCGAGCCTATCACCACGGCGACCTGCGCGAGGCGCTGGTCGCGTCGGGACGCAAGCTGCTCGAGGAAAAAGGCATCCGCGGCTTCACGCTGCGCGAATGCGCCCGCCGGGCCGAGGTTTCGCATGCCGCGCCCGCGCATCATTTCGCTTCCATGGACGATCTGCTGGCCGAGTTGGTGCGGCGCGGCTTTGCCGAACTCACGGCAACCATGACCACCGAGGCCGAGCGGATCGAGGGCGAGGCGGCGGCGCGCCTGGTGGGACTGGGCGTGGGCTACATGGCCTATGCCGCTGCCAATCCGACGCTCTTCCAGCTCATGTTCAGTCGCGAGGCCAACCGCATCGATCTCAAGGACGGCGAAGCGGGGGCCGGCGGCATCCGCCGCCTGCAGGCCACCATTGTCGAGGAAATGCTGGCCGACGCTTCGGGAGAGGTCCGGCAACGTATGGCCGACTTCGCCTGGGCCTCCATGCACGGCTTCATAACCCTGGTGCTCGAAGGCGAGATCGGCGGCCGCGATTCCTCCCGGGCGCTGAAGTCGCGCGGGCTGGCGGTGCTGGCGGCGATGGCCGAGACGGTCGTGCGCGCCGCTCGATAGTCAAAGAGCGATGCGGAACAACAGCGCCTCGGTGCCGCCATGGGCGGCGACCTTGGTGATCCGCTCGACCAGGAAGCCGCCATTGGCCGTGATGACCTTCTGCGACGGCAGATTGTCTGGATCGGTCGTCAGGTCGACATGCGGCAGCCCGTGCCGCGCGACCTCCTTCAGCATCAGGCCGAGCGCCCGGGTGGCGTAGCCGTGTCGCCGCTTCCAGGGCGCCACGGCGTAGCCGATGTGGCCCAGCACATAGGTGGGGAGTTCCGCCGTCCCCGGCTGCCAACGAAAGCCGATCGAGCCGCAGAACGCGCCGTCCCACATCCAGCGGCGGTAGCCCGGCATGCGCTTTACCATCGTGCCATCGGGCAGGGTGATGTCGCCCCCTCTGGCCTCCGGGTCGTCGAGCGAGGCCACGAAAGCGGCCGGATCAGCCTGGATGCGCGCCAGCTCCTCCCGGGCCGCCTCGTCGAGTCGCACATTGTCGGGCGACCAGCCGCGGCGCAGCGCATCGGCATAGCCGTCGAGATGGGCGAGGTCGGGAACGATGAGCTGCAACGAACTATCCTTTCGGCACGGCGGGTGCTGTAGCATGGCCGATCATGAGTGCCAGCCCCATCCTCGTCCTCGACATCGACGGCGTCGTCTCGCTCGCGCAGCCGGGCTCGCCCAACCCCTGGTATGCGACCTTGAAGGAGGATTGGGGGCTCGATCACGATACCGAGCTGGCGCCCGGATTCTTCCTCAAGCCCGAATTCATGGAAGTGCTGCGGGGAAGGCTCGATCTCTACGTGGCGCTGCATGAGTATTTCGAGACGAAGGGACTGGCCGACCGGCTGGAGGAGTTCGTTTCCTACTGGTTCGAGAAGGATTCCGACATCGATCGCGGCGTCCTGGCCCAGGCCGACGCCTGGCGCAAGCGTACGGGAGGCCGGGTCTTCGCGGCGACCAACCAGGAGCATCACCGCATCGCCTACTTGCGCGACGAGCTCGGCCTCGGCGCGCATTTCGATGAGATCGTCTATTCGGCGGCGCTGGGCGTCTGCAAGCCCGATCGGGTTTTTTATACGAACGCCCAGGCGCGCATGGGGGTGACCGTCGCGCAGTCGATCCTGTTCGTCGACGACAAGGCGAGCAACGTCGACGGTGCGCGCATGGCCGGCTGGCGCGCGATGCTCTATCGCGGGCCGGAGAGCCTCGAACGGGCGCTGGCCGGCTGGGGCTGAGATTCGCCGCAGGACCGGGAGACGAGGAGCGTGCAGGCCAGCAGGTCGGCGCAGCCGCCGGCCGACAGATTCCGTTCGACGAAGTTGCGATGCAGCGCCTGTGCCTTTTCGAACCAGCCGTTCCCGCGGCAGCCACCGTCGGCCAGGAATCCCGCCGCCGCCTGGCGCACGAAAGATCCGGCCTCAAGGCCGCCGCGATAGAGAACAGTCGTATCGTCGACCGCCGCCATCAGCGTGAACAGTGTCTCGATGCTGGCGGCATTGTCGTCGAGGCCGGCCTGCCGCGCCGCCCTATAAGCGGGGATGCCCGTCTCGAACACGCTGGGGAAGGCGAGGGCCGCTTCCCGGCGTGCACCGTCGCGGCCCGTGCGGCGGCGTACCTCGGCACCATGGCTGGTTGCGCCGTCCCGCGTGGCATGGGCCTGGAGGGAAGCGCCCCACGTATCCTGCAGTACCGCGCGGACGGCGATCGGCGTCACCTCCAACCCGAGCGCCTGCGTTCGCGCGAGGGCTGCAACCATGAGGCCGACCGAGAAGATGGCGCCGCGATGGGTGTTCACGCCGCCCGTGACAGCGAGCATCCCGCGTTCGGCCTCGATCCCGAGCGGCATGAGAGCGTGTTCGAAGCGCTCGGCAGCCCGGCCGGCGGCGGCGAGGGCTGCAAACGGCTGCAGCAGGGAATCGGCCGACCGGCACATCAGGTCGAAGTCCATGTCGTCATGGGCACCGGTATCGACGGGACTGACGAGTCCGGGCTTCGGGTAAGCCCGCAATTCGTCGCGCATTGCCGCCACGGCGGACCGGGCGAGAGCCTGGTCTTCCGGGCTCATCGGTTCAGGCGCGCACGGGGCACGAGTTGCAGCGTATCGACCGACTTGAGCAACACCTCGTCCCGATCTTGCAGGATCTCGCGCCACTGGACCTCGCCGAGACCCGGGAAGGAGAGTTCGCCGTCGATGCGGAAGGCGAGACCCTGCTCCTCTCGGGCGAGGAACACGGCGGCATGGTTGGCGGCCTCGAGGCCGGGGACGTCGATCACCACGTCGAGGTCCGAGCCCTCGTGTACGTGGCGCTCGCCAGTCAGGGCCTGCCACATCCAGCTCCCGTAGACGCGGATGTCGAGGCCGGCGCCCATCGCGGCCGCGCGCAGGCGGTCGAAGGAATCGGCTCGTGCCTGAGCCGCGGGGCAGCGCGCGACCTCGGCGAGAGCAGGTGGCCGCGCCTGCCGGACGATGCGGTCCGCATTCGCCCATGCCGCGACGCGGCGGGGCCTCAGTTCGGGATGAGCCGCCTCCGTAGTGCAGAATCCCAGACCGAGAGGGGTGCCCTCATTGCGCCGGCGCGTCACGACGAAAGGGCGCTCCGCCCGGTGCCAGGCCGTTGCCCGGGCGCGGTCGTCCGGGGTTTCCGTCTCGGGGACCTGCGACAGCCAAACCAGCGTGTGGCGCCGGAGACCGGTCATCGCGCCGATTCGGCGAGGACCTTCTTTCGGATGTCGAGGGCGAGCTTGCGGCCGCCGCGCTTCTTTCCGAGTTCCGCGCGATTGTCCTCTGAGGTCGCCGTAGCGATCGCCTGGGCAAGCTTGGCCTGCACGTCGTCCTTGGCCGACCAGACATCCTGGACCCCGCCCAGCAGGGCGAAGGGCGCGGCGCCGAACTCCAGCGACGGCATGGTCTTCGAGAGCTTCTGAAGCACGGCCGCCGGGATCTTCGTCACCGCCGACATGGCGGCGATGGGCATCAGGCCGACGCTGGCCGAGTCGAGCGCATAGATGCGGTCGGCGAACATGCCGTAGCACAGGAAGGCGCCGCCGACGGCCTGGCCGGTCGCGACGGTGATGAGCTTGTGGCCCTTGCGCCGGGCCAGTTCGAGGCACGACAGGAGATGGCCGAAGTAGCTGGCGAGGCCCAGCATCTCGGCGACGCGATTGGGCTCCTGTCCGGCGCTGTCGACCAGCATGACGATCGGCGTCCTGGGCTGCTTCTCGATGCACTCGATCACATGCGCGGCGAGGCGCAGCGCGGCGGCGTTGTCGATGTAGGTGCCGTCGCAGGTGCCGATGACGCAGACCTTGCCGCCGCCGACCGTGGCGTAACCGGTCAGCACCGACTTCTCGATCGCGATGCCCTTGGAGGAGGCGCCGAACAGGCGCGCCAGGACGGCGCGGGCAGACGGCTTCTTGGGAGTGGTTTTCTTCATGGCCGGTTACTTCCCACGCTTTGCGAGGGCGGCGAATTCCGGCCCGGAGGCCAGTGACGCAGCCCCGATGTCGCGCACGCCCATGCCTTTCCAGACGGCATCGGGATCGTTGGTCGTGCCGAACTTCTTCAGCCGCTTCTCCAGGTCCTTCTGGCGCGCCTTCACGGAGGCGAGGCTGACCGCGCTCGACTTGGTCAGCAGCCTGGCGATGGCGTCGCGCACGGCTTCGGGCGAGTCGTGTGCGAGTGCGTCGGCATCGCCCAGGAGATACTTGGTCTTGCCGCCGCTCGTCTTCCAGACCAGCGCGCGGTTGGCCGAGTCGTAGGCTTTCTTGCCCATCCACTTCTCGATGACGATCGGACCCGAGATACCCAGGCGCCCGTGCTCGGTCATGATCCGGTAGTCGCAGCAGGTCGACAGGATGCCGATGCCGCCGTAGGCACCGATGTCGGTGGCGATGACGGCGATGGTCGGGACCTTCAGGGCGCGGCATTCGAAGATGGCGCGCATCGTTTCGGCAATGGCGATCTCGCCGGACGAGCCTTCGTGCAGGCGCACGCCGCCGCTCTCGATGATGAGGACACAGGGCACCTTGTCGCGCGCCGCGGCCTTGAACAGGCCCGTGAGCTTGGCGCCGTGGATCTCGCCGACGGCCCCGCCGACGAACTGACCGACCTGAGCCGCCAGGTAGATCTTCTTGCCGCCGATCTTGGCGTGCCCGATCACGATGCCGTCGTCGAACGACACCGGGATGCCGAGCTGGGCGAGATAGGGGCTGGTGATACGTTCCGGCGGCGGCAGCAGCTCGACGAAGGAGCCCGCATCGGCGAGGCTCGCGATGCGCTGGCGCGCGGTCTGTTCGTGGAAAAGTACGCCGCTCATTTGTCGCCCTTGGTCAAATGGTCGTAGGCCTGGCGCAGGCGGAGATTGACGAGCACGGGCGGAGCGCCCTGGTCGTTGATCGTGACCTTGGTGCCGCCGGCGGGATAGTGGTGGGCGAAGTCGGCGAGGGCCGCGAGCCACGACGCCTTGTAGCCCGGGATCGAGGTCTCGACGTGGCACTGCATCGTGTCCGTGGGCCGGCCACCGCGCTCGACCAGCACTTCCAGATTGCCGGAGCCCACCACACCGGCAAGCGCCCATAGCTTGGCCGTCTTCGAGGGCAAGGGCTTCGACGGGAAAGCCTTGGCGAACTTTTCCATGGTGACGGGTCCTACCAGTCGACGAATTGCGAGGGCGGGTCGTAGAGGCCGTTGGACCAGCGGACGAGGCCCTTGATGTCCTGCGCGGCCAGAAGGCTGCGGCTCGCCTCGGACGGGCGGACACCGACATCCTCGGGCAACTGGACGATGCCGCGGGCCCGAAGGTCCTCGGTCTCGCGCTTCTTGCGCTTCAGGCCGACCGGCGTGTAGCCGGCAACCGCGCGAATCGCCGCCTGGCGCTCGGCGATGGAGCGGCAGGCCGAGAGGTTCGCGATGCCTTCCTCGGTAACGACATGGGTGACGTCGTCGCCGTAGATCATCACCGGCGTGACACCATGCAGTGCCTTGCGGATGCTCGGGTCCGTCGCGTCGAGTTCCTCGACGAAGGTCGGTACGCGGCCGGCCTGGAACGTCTCGACCATCTGGACCACGAGCTTGCGGCCGGGCGGCGAGCCGGGGCCGGGATTGGCTTCGGCGCCGGCCTTGAGCCACGCCTTCGTCGGATGCCGCCGGCCGGTGGGCTGGCAGCCCATGTTGGGCGCGCCGCCGAAGCCGGTGATGCGGTTCTTGGAGACGGTCGAGGAATTGCCGTTGATGTCGATCTGCAGCGACGCGCCGATGAACATGTCGAGTGCGTAATGGCCGGCGAGCTGGCCCATGGCGCGATTGGAATGGAAGCTACCGTCGCGGCCCGTGAAGAACACGTCCGAGCGCGCGGCGGTGTAGCGCTCCATGCCGACCTCGCCGCCGACGGCGAAGACGCTCTCGACCCAGCCGGACTCGATCGCGGGGATCATGGTCGGCAGGGGGTTGACCATCCAGTACTTGCAGATCTTGCCCTTGAGACCGAGCCGCTCGCCGTAGGTCGGCAGCAGCAGCTCGATCGCCGCGGTGTTGAAGCCGACGCCGTGGTTCAGCGACTGCACCTCGTATTTCTCGTAGATGCCGCGCAGCGCGACCATGGCCATCAGCACCTGCACGTCGGTGATGGCGGCGGGATCGCGCGTGAACAGCGCCTGCAGGTGCATCGGGTAGGGGGCCTGGACCACGAGATCGACCTGGTCAGCCGGGATGTCGATGCGGGGCAGCTTGTCGACGATCTCGTTGACCTGGGCGAACACGATGCCGTCGGAGAAGGCCGTCGGCTCGACGATCGCGGGCGTCTCCTCGGTATTGGCGGCGAGGAACAGGTTGCCCTTGCGGTCAGCCTGCGCGGCGGCGATCAGCGCGACCCGCGGCGTGAGGTCGATGTAATAGCGCGCATAGAGTTCGTTGTAGGTGTGGATGGCGCCGACGGGGAATTTCTTCGCCTTGACGAGGTCGGCGACGGCGCCTCCCTGCGGGCCGGCGTAGCAGAAGTCGACCTGCTTGATCATGCCCTTCTTGAAGAGCTCGATATGGGCCGGCAGCGTGATGCAGGACATCACGAGATGGATGTCGCGCAGGTCCTTCTTTTCCAGCGTTGCGAGCTGGTTGGCGAGAAAGTCCGCCTGCTTCTGGTTGTCGCCTTCGAGGCAGAGGATGTCGCCGGGCTCGATGATGCGCCGGAGGATTTCGGGCACCTTGTCGGGGCTCACGAACTTGCCGCGGGCCAGCTTGCCGACGCGCTCGATCCGCTGGGCCTTGTTCTGGCGGCGCGACGCCGATTTTGCAGTGATCATGTTATCTTTTTCGTCTATCCGTTGCTGTCGGTCAATGCCCGGACCCAGCATCTGGGTCGATACTGCGGCGGACGGTTTTTGCATTCAAAGGAAGCGTGGTAGAGCGAAGTATGTTGATGTTTGAGATACCCTTCGGCACGACCGACTGGGACAGCGTCGAGCGCACCGAGCATCCGGGCGAGACCGGCAAGGCTTTCTGGCGGACCCGGACGTTCAACAACATCCGTGTGCGGATGGTCGAATACACGCCAGGCTACCTCGCCGATCACTGGTGCCAGAAGGGGCATATCCTCCTGGTGCTCGAGGGCGCGCTTTCGACGGAACTGGCCGACGGCACCACGGTGGAGCTGAAGCAGGGCCAGAGCTACCAGGTCGCGGACAACACGCTCGGCCATCGCTCGCGCACGGAAGCGGGCGCCAAACTCTTCATAGTGGACTGACATGACGGACCTGATCGGATTTATCGGCGTCGGTACGATGGGCGAACCCATGTGCCGCAACCTCGCGCGCAAGAGCGGCATGACCGTCCTGGCTGCCGATCGCGACGAGGCGCCCCTGAAGCGGCTTGCCGCCGACGGCGTGAAGGCGGCCTCGGTCGAGGAGATCGGCGATACCTGCCGCACGATTTTCCTCTCCCTGCCGGGCGGCAAGGAAGTCGAGCAGGTCTGCATGGGACCCAACGGCCTCATCTCGAAAGCCAAGCTCGGCTGGACCGTGATCGATCTCAGCACCGCACCGCCAGTGCTGGCTCGCCGGCTCTACGAGGAGTTCCAGGGCAAGGCCTCGGCCTTCGCCGATGCGCCGGTCGCGCGGACGCGACAGGCCGCGATCGATGGGACGCTCTCCATCATGGTGGGGGCCACGACGCCCACCTTCGAACGGATCGAGCCTCTGCTGCGCCACATGGCGAGCGAGGTCACGCATTGCGGCGAAGTCGGCGCCGGGCAGACCGTCAAGATCCTGAACAACATGATCCTGTTCCAGACGGTGGTGGCGCTGGCCGAGGGCCTGTCGATCGCCCGTGCGAACGGGGTGGACGGCAAGGTCCTGTTCGAGACCCTTACCAAGGGCTCGGCGGATTCCTTCGCCTTGCGCAATCACGGCATGAAGGCGCTGCTGCCGGCGGTATTTCCCGAAAGGGCCTTCTCGACGAAATACGCGCTGAAGGACCTGAGCTACGCCATCGACATGGCGGAGCAGGCGAAGATACCGGCCTTGGGCGCCGACGTTGCCCGCGAGGTGATGGAGCGCGCCGTCGAACTGGGACATGGCGAGGAATACTGGCCCGTCCTGCTCAAGGCCATCGAGGACGCGACCGGCAAGGCGTAGATCGGGAGGGGGTCAGATCCGGAAACGGAAGCTGGCCCGCGTACCCTCGACGCCGGTGTCGTACTCGACCTTGGACTGGAGATTGGCCGCCATCGCCGTGACGACGCGCGTGCCCAGGCCCGTGCCCTGCGTCGTTCCGGTGCCCTTCCAGCCCACGCCGTCGTCCTCGACCGCGAGCGACACAGTGTCCTCCCCGACCTTCTGCAGGATGACGCGGATCTCGCCGCGCATGCCGGCGGGGTAGGCGTACTTGTAGGCATTGGTCAGCAGCTCGGTGACGATGACGCCGATCGACACGGCCTTGTCCGTCGGCACGCGGATGTCGGCGTCGGCATGCAGGGCCACGACGTTCTTCTTGTCGGCGGCGTCGATGGCCGCGCTCAACTCGTCGACCAGGCTCATCAGATACGACCCCAACTCGACAATGCGCACGTCCGAGGAGGTGTAGAGGCGGCGGTGGATGCCAGCGACCGCCATGATGCGCGCCTGCATTTCCTGCAGCGCGCTGCGGGCGGCTTCGTTCTGCACTGCGTTGGCCTGAAGGCGGGCGAGGGAAGCGACCAGCGCCAGCGAGTTGGCGACACGATGATTGACCTCGTGCAGCAGCAGCTCGGCGCGGTCGCGTTCCTCGCGGATGGTGCGCTGCGCTTCCTCCGCCTCGGCCTTCATCCGCTGCTGCTGCAGGGCCGACCGGATCGCCGCGCCCAGAAGCTCGCGGAAGTGTCCCTGAACGTCCTTCCAGACATAGTCGGCGGCGCCGGCTTTGAGGGCCGCGACCGCGACACGTGCGTCTTCCGAACCCGTGACATAGACCACCGGCAAGTCGACCGTGACACGCTGGATCCGGGCCAGCACGTCGAGGCCGGTTTCGTTGGTCAGGTTGTGATCGAGTGCGATGGCGTCGAATTTCTCTGTTTCGAGAAGCTTCAGCCCTTCCTCGCCCGAGCCGACGTGATGGATCGAGATTCCGTGCGGCGCGAGCGCACGCTCCACCAGCCGGCCGATACCCGCATCGTCGTCGATGTAGAGGACCCGGACCTGCTCCATCGTCACTCGGTTGCCGGAACCTGCATCACGGACAAGAAGAGACCGAGTTGCTGGATGGCATTGGCGAAGCTCTCGTAGTTCACCGGCTTGGTAATATAGACGTTGGCGCCGAGATCGTAGCAGCGCTTGATCTCGCGCTGGTCATCGGTCGTCGTGAGCACGATGACAGGCGAACGCTTGAGGTGCGGGTTCGACTTGACCTTCGCCAGGATGTCGACGCCCGTCATGTCGGGGAGGTTGAGGTCCAGCAGGATCAACAGCGAGCGCGCGCTGCTTTCCTCGCCGCTGCCGTCGGCACCCAGCAGATAGGTGAGCGCGGACGTGCCGTCCCTGAAGGCGACGATCTCGTTGTTGACTCCGGCGCGACGGATGTTGCGCTCGATCAGTCTTGCGTGGCCTTCGTCGTCTTCGACCATGACGATGGAAACGGGCTTCGCGTTCATTCTCCGCCTCTACCTTGTCTCGAGTTGTCGTTGAGCCTCAGGCGCCGAGGCAAATCTATCCGAAAGGTTGTGCCTCGACCAAGTTCGGACTGCACGGTGATGTCGCCGCCCAGCCGTCGCACGAGGGCGCGGACATGCGCAAGCCCGATGCCCTCGCCGGGACGGTCCTGTGCGCCGGCCCGCCGGAACAGTTCGAAGATGCGCTCGTGGTCCTGCTGGGCGATGCCACGGCCGTTGTCGGTGATGTCGATGTGCACGCGCCGCGCCGTTTCGCCGGCCGTGATGATGATTCGTCCCGGGCGATCGCGCGCCAGATACTTCACGGCATTGTCGACGACATTGCCGATAACCTGCTCCAGGGCCAGCCGGTCGGTCACCAGTGCGGGGGCAGTGGACGGTACGGAGATTTCCGCGCCGACTTCTTCCGTTTGATGTCGAACGCTTGCGGCGGCGTTCTCGAACAGGCTGACCAGATTTATCGATTCGGCGCGCAGTTCGCGCCGGCCCTCCCGGGACAGTTTTAGGATGGCGTTGATCAGCCCGTCCATCTTGCTGGTGGAGGCGCGAATGAACCGGAGTGCCTCGGGAATGTCCTCATCCGTGGCCAGTTTCGCTTTGGCGGCCAGGCTGGCATCGCCGGCCACGTAGGGGCCGACGCTCTTCATGGCGGCCTCCAGTTCGCTGGTGAATCCCATGATGTTCACCAGTGGCGACCGCAGGTCGTGGCTGACAATGTAGGCGAAGCGCTGGATTTCCTCGTTGGCACGAGTCAACGCCTCGGTGCGCTCGACCACCCGCTCTTCCAGATTGGCATTCAGGCCTTGCAGTTCGACGCGGGCGGCCATCAGCTCGCGTGTGTACTGCACGACCGTCCAGGACGCCCCGGCGGCAAACAGCAGGATCAGCAGACTGCCGACCGCGGTGACCAATGTGAGAAGTTCCGCGCCGTCGTTGACCTCCTGGAGCCGCAGGGTGACCCGGCCCTCGGCATTGGCATTCAGGATGCCCAGTTGTACCCGCGCGCGTTCCATCAGCAGGCGGCCGCGATCTGAAAGCACGATTTCCATGGCGGCGTCGCGGCGCCCGCTCCTGGCCATTTCGATGGTTTGGTTCAGCTCGGCCATTTTCTGGTCGAGGACGCCCGCGATATCGTTGAGGACGGCCAGCTGCCGGGCATCGTTGGCCAGCAGCGTACGCAACGAGGCGATGTCGCTGCGCAATCGAGGCTGCGCGCGCTCGAAGGGACCGAGATAGCGCGGCTCTCCCGTCAGCAGGAAACCGCGCTGACCCGTCTCGGCGTCCAGCGTGGCCGCCAGCAGGCTCGTCGCAAGTGAACGGATCTGCCGCTCGACGACAGCCGTTTCGGCATGCTGCGCCGTACGCACAGAGAGCCATCCGGAAGCAGCCACGATCGCCAGCAGGGCGAGCACGCCCGCAGCAAGGAAGGCGATCGTGCGGCGTGCGAATGCTGAACTGAACAGGGGCATGGACTGAACGAAACTCGCAGGGACAGTGTGGACGCGCGCGGGCGTTCAGGTATCGATGCAATAATACGAAAAGAGTGGTTTCCGTCCATGTGCATCGCTCGTCGCGGGCGGTCAGCGCTGGTCGATATCACCGTCGCTCAGTAATCCCGCCCGCAGATCGGCTTCCATCGGGGCATCGAGATGGAAGACGCGTTGTGTGGCGAAACCGGGGAAGCCGTCCGTTGGTTCGGTCTGCGCAAGTGTGGCGAAGGCTGCCGCGTCGGTTTCGGTCTCGAAGGCACAGAGGATCTCGGGGAAGCCGGCGACGCGCGACACCGTCAGGGCGAAGGCGCCGTTCAATGCCACGCCGCCGATGACCCTGTTCAGGAGTTCGCGCAGGCCGCGCAGGCGCCGGCTGCCGATTTCGTCGGCGCCGACGTCGACCGTCACAGCAACCACGAGGTGTCCGTTGGGGAAACTCTTGAGAAAAGATGGCCAGGACAGACTGCTCATGCCGGTCGCAACGCCGGTGTTGCGCAATCGCTGCCTCACAGGCGCGTGTGCGGTCGAATTCGATGATATGGTCTGCCGCCTGTACGAGAGACATTTGGGAGAGGCGGGATGGCGCGTATCGCAGTCGGTGGTTTTCAGCACGAGACGAACACTTTTGCGCCGCAGCAGGCGACCTGGGAGGAGTTCGTTCGCGCCGATGCGTGGCCGCCGCTGTTGCGCGGCGCGGAGATGATCCCCGGCGTGGAAGGGTTCAATATTCCCATCGCCGGCGCGGTGAAGAAGCTGACCGAACTCGGCCATGAGATCGTGCCGCTGGCCTGGGCCGCCGCAGCACCGGCCTCCTATGTGACGGAAGATGCCTTCGAGAAGATGTGGGCGCTGTTCGACGAGGACCTGCGCAAGCTCGGGCCGTTCGACGCGATCTACCTCGACCTGCACGGCGCGATGGTCGCGGAGAACACCGAGGACGGCGAGGGCGAACTGTTGAAGCGCATCCGCGGCATCGTCGGCGACGAGTTGCCTGTCGTGGCGAGCCTCGATTATCACGCCAACCTCACGCCCGACATGGCGAAGCTCGCCACGGCACTGGTCGGGTATCGAACCTATCCCCACATCGACATGGCTGTGACGGGCAAGCGCGCCATCGAGCTCCTGGACAAGCTGCTGCGCGAGAAGCGGCCGGTCTATCGCGCCTACCGCCAGCTCGACTTCCTCATTCCGCTGGTCTGGCAGTGCACCTTCATCGAGCCGGCCAAGGGCATCTTCGACCTCGTGGGCGAACTGGAGGCCGGCGAGAAGAGCCACAACCAGGGCATCGTCAGCGTCACGCACACGCCGGGCTTCCCGCCGGCCGACATCGCCCAGTGTGGTCCCGCGCTGGTCGTCTACGGCCACGACAAGGAAGCGGTCGAGGCCGCAGCCGACAAGCTCGCCGCGACGGTGAAGGCGCAGGAGAAGGCGTTCGACGGCGAGCTGCTCGACCCCGACCAGGCCGCGCTGCGCGCCATCGAACTGTCGAAGAAGGCGAGCAAGCCGATCGTGCTCGCCGACGTGCAGGACAATCCCGGCGCCGGTGGCACCTCCGACACGATCGGTCTGCTGGCGGCCCTGATGCGCCACAAGGCCAAGGGCGCGGTCATCGGCATGATCGTCGACGAGGGCGCGGCGAAGGCCGCGGTCGAGACGGGTGAGGGCAACATCATGCGTCGGGGCATCGGCGCGGTGGTTGGCTATGGCGGCGAGAAACCGGTCGAGGCCGATTGGCGCGTCGTGAAAATCGGCAGCGGCGTCTTCACCGGCACGGGCCCGTTCTACGGGGGCGCCAAGTTCCAGATCGGACCGATGGCTCTCGTCACCGACGAAGCCTCCGGCGTGTCGGCCGTGCTGGCCTGCAAGCGCGTGCAGGCGGCCGACCAGGAGATGTTCCGCGCCGTCGGGGTCGAACCCTCGACGGTGCCGATCCTCGGGCTGAAGTCGACGGTGCACTTCCGGGCCGACTTCCAGCCGATCGCCGAGACGATCCTGGTCGTGCAGTCGACCGGCGCACACATAACCGACCCGGTGGACATGCCCTACAAGCACCTGCGCAAGGGGATTCGCCTCAAGCCGATGGGACCGGTCTGGCAGGGCGTCTGACCGCCGCCCGGTGGCTCAGTCGTTCGCGAAAGCGGGCCTCAGCGCCCACACCATCGGTACCGTGGTGAGGGCAACGCAGGCGACGGCGACGAGGGCCGTCGTCAGGCCAATCACGTCACCCAGCAGGCCGAACAACAGCGGGCCCGTCGCACCGGCCACGGAACCGCCCGTATAGAAGACCGCAAAAGCCTTGGTGCGCCGCTCCGGGCTGACGAACTCCGGGATCGTGCCGTAGAGCACCGACGAGGTGCCGTTGAGCATCAGCCCGACGGCCGGCAGCAAGAGCAGAGCGTAGTCGAGCGGCAGCGGCAGGGCCGCGAGGATGAGCAGCGTCGTCGCGATCTCGGTCAGCAAGACCGAGGGTACGACGCCGAGCTTCTGGCCGACCCAGCCCATCACCAGCTTGCCGGCCGCGCCGCCCGCGAAGAGCAGCGACAGGCCGAGGCCGATGGTCGGCAGATCGGCGCCTTTGTTGCGCAGCAGGAACGGCAGGAAGATCAGGAAGCCGGTGCGCACCAGGTCGTCGGCGATGTGGATCGAGAAGAGCAGCCAGTAGGCCCACGGCCGATCATGGCCCGCGACCGCCTTCGACGGCTCGGCCTTGCCGTGCATCACGATCGGTTTCAGCGAGGCGAGGATGATGCCGGCGCCGACGACGGCGAGGGCGGCCATCACGACGAGTGCCTGCTGCCAGCCGAGGGACGCGGCAACCAGCGCGAAGAGGGCCGGCAGCAGGACCTTCCCGACGTCGCCCGTGAAATTGTAGGTGCCGAGCGCGGTGCGCGAGCGGGGACCGTGATAGGCGGCGGCCACGAGGCTGGAGCCGATCGGATGCTGGGTACTGGCGCCGAGGCCCGCCAGAATCAGTCCCGCGATCACGCCGTAAAGCGAGCCGCTCAGCCCCGCGAGCGCGTAGCCGCCGGCAATCAGCAGCGTGCCGAGGGCTAGGATACGCACGCCGCCGAAGCGCTCGGCCAGCAGGCCCGATGGGATCTGGCCCGTGGCCATGGCCCCGGAGTAGCAGGTCTTGAGCGCACCGATGGCGCCGTAGCTCAGCCCGAACTGCGATTGCAGCAGCGGATAGAGCACATTGAGCAGATCGGTGAAGCCGTCATGCAGGGCATGGGCGCCGCCGCAGACGGTGAGGGTGCGGCGGGCGGTGGCGGTCGGTGAGGAGACAGCGATTGTCATCTCGCTGTCACAATACTACCGGCCTGGGATGCGGGCGAACCAAAAGGCGATCTGCTGCTGGAAATCGCGTTCGGCGAATGCAGTGTCTGTGATGATCGACGGCTTGCCATTGCGCGCGTAGCGCACGCTCTGCAAACGCTTGAAGGCCGTGTCGGCCGAATGCAGCACCAGCACGTCGCCCTGGCGGCGCTGGAAGACGAACTCGTGGATCTTGCGGATGTTCACCAGGTTCACGACGTAGCGGCCGTCGGGCCCGTCGTCGGCGAGCTGGCGCACCGGGATGTCGCGGCCCTGGTTGGTGATGCCCATCAGCGCAAAGGCTTCCGGCGCGGTCATGTTGTCCTTGCCGGTGGTCTGAATGAGCCAGACCAGCTTGTCGCCGCGCGGCGAGAGCGTGTGCCGGGGAGACGAGGGCGGCGGGGCACAGGCGGCGAGCGGCAGGAGAGACGCCGAGACCAGGAAGCCACGGCGCGTCGATGAGAACTGGCTCAAACCTTTTCCTTCTCCATGTCGATCTCGATGGGAGCGATCTCCGCCAGCGCGCCGTTGCGGATCGCGCGGAAGAAGCAGTTGTGGCGGCCCGTGTGGCAGGCGACCCCGGTCTGGTCGACCAGCGCCAGCAGCGTGTCGCCGTCGCAATCGATCCGCAGTTCGACCAGCGTCTGGATGTGGCCCGACGTGTCGCCCTTGCGCCAGGGCGCCTTGCGCGAGCGCGACCAGTAGCATGCACGACCCGTGCGCATCGTCTCCGCGACGGCGTCGCGATCCATCCAGGCCATCATCAGGATTTCGCCCGTGTCGTGCTGCTGGGCGATCGCGGGCACGAGGCCCTGCGCGTCGAACTTGATGACGGCAAGGGCGGCGTCGATTTCGGGCTGCTGGTAGGTCGTCTGGGTCGTCATAGGGGCACCGCTGCGGGGTGGGGGCGAGCCTTGGCCTCCGGAAGGAACGGCGCGTATAATCGTCGGGTATTCGGTTGGCAAATCGGAGCCCCGTGAAGAAACAGGCCAAAGCGGCGCCCGCCGGGCACGCCCACGATCACGAGCATTGCGTCGAGGACGCCATCGCCGCGGCCGAGAAACTGTGCGCGGCCAAGGATCTCAGGTTCACGCCGCTGCGCCGCCGGGTGCTCGAACTCGTCTGGTCGAGCCACAAGCCGGTCGGCGCCTATGCGTTGCTCGACAGCCTGCGCAACGAGGATCTCGGCTCGGCACCGCCGACCGTCTATCGCGCGCTCGACTTCCTGATCGAGAACGGGCTGATCCATCGCATCGAGCGCATGAACGCCTTCGTCGGCTGCAGCCATCCGGGCGAGGCCCATCGCGGCTTCTTCCTGATCTGCGCCGAATGCGGCAATGCCGAGGAGATGGAAGGCGAGGGCGTCTCTGCAACTATCGCCGCCGCCGCCTCGAGCCGCGGCTTCACTGCGCGCGAGATGACGCTCGAAGTGACCGGCGTCTGCTCCGAGTGCCAGAAGGCCGCTTAGCGGCCTCCCCAGCAAGAGGTTGGTTTGTCGTGCGTGCTGTGACCCGCCGAGAGCGGATCAGGCGTTGTGCGCCCGGTTGAGGCGCTCGAAACCTTCGGCCAGATCCGTCTTCAGATCTTCGACGTCTTCCAGGCCGATATGCACGCGCAGCAGCTGCTTGCCCTCGGGCCACGGCACGGCGGTGCGGTACTGGTCGGGATGGGCCGGGATCATGAGGCTCTCGTAGCCGCCCCAGCTTGCGCCCATGCCGAAGATGTCCATGCCGTCGAGCATGGCGGCGACCGCCGGGCGCTTGATGCCGTCGCGCAGCGTGAACGAGAACAGGCCCGACGAGCCCTTGAATTGCTTCTTCCAGTTCTCGTGGCCGGGGCAGTCCGGCAGGGCCGGGTGCAGCACCTTGTCGACCTCGGGCCGGGTCTTCAGCCAGTTGGCGATCTCGAGGCCGCTCTTCTCATGGTGGCGCAGGCGCACGCCCATCGTGCGGAGGCCGCGCAGGGCGAGGTAGCAGTCATCGGGCGCGGCGTGGAAGCCGAACGACTGGCAGGCCGTCTTTGCGATCTCGAACATCTCGCGCGTAGCACAGGAGATGATGCCCATCATCGCGTCGGAGTGACCGACGATGTACTTGGTTCCGGCGTGGATGGAGATATCGCAGCCGTGGTCGAACGGCTTGAAGTAGAGCGGCGTCGCCCAGGTATTATCGATCATGACGGCCGCGCCGGCCTTTTTGGCGACGGCGGCCATGCCGTCGACGTCCTGTACCTCGAAGGTCTGCGAGCCCGGCGCCTCGAGATAGACGACCTTGGTGTTGGGCCGCATCAGCTTGGCGAGGCCTTCGCCGCCGATCATCGGATCGAAGTAGGTGGTCTCGACACCGAAGCCCTTCAGCGTGGTGTTGGCGAAGCGGCGCGCCGGACCGTAGGCGTTGTCGGTCACCAGCATGTGGTCGCCGGTCTTCAGGAAGCCCACGATGGCGCCGGTGACGGCGGCCAGCCCCGACTGCACGGCGATGGAACGATGCGCGCCCTCGATGGCGGCGACGGCGTCTTCCAGCGCCTTCTGCGTCGGCGTGCCGTTGCGTCCATAGCCGTATCCCTCGAACGGGATTCGGTTCTCGAACTTGTCCATCGTCGGCGAGAGGATCGTCGACGCGTGATAGACGGGCGGATTGACGATGCCGAAGTTGTTGTCGGGATCGCGGCCGGAGACGGCCAAAACGGTGTCGGGTCGGGTATAAGTTTTCTTAGAGGTCATGAATCAATTATGGCACAGGCTTCGAGCCGGCGGCCAGTGATAGACCTCAGGGGCCCGTCACGATCGGCGTGTCGGCGCGTCCACCCCATTCGGTCCAGGAGCCGTCATAGACCGCGGCCTCGGGCGCGCCGGTGAGATAAAGGCCGAGCGCGATCACGCAGGCGGTGACGCCGGAGCCGCAGCTCGCCGTGACCTTCTTCGACGGATCGATGCCGGAGGCGGCGATGCGCGCGGCGAGCTTGTCGGCGGGCAGCACCGTGCCGGTCGCCGGATCGAGCAGCTCGTTGTAGGGCAGGTTGAAGGCGCCCGGCATGTGGCCGCCGCGCAGGCCGGCGCGCGGTTCGGGGACCTCACCGCGAAAGCGGTTGGCCGCGCGGGCATCGACGATCTGCTCGCGCTTGCTGTCGATCAGGCCGAACACGTCGTCGACCGAGCGGACCAAGGCGTTGTTGAGGCGGGCCGTGAAGTGGCGCTCGCGCGGCGGCGTCGGATCGTCTGTGACGGGCCGTCCCTCGCTCATCCACTTGGGCAGGCCACCGTTCAGGATCGCCACGTCCTTGTAGCCCATGGCGCGGAACATCCACCAGACGCGGCAGGCGCCGGTCATCGGCGTGGTGTCGTAGATCACGATCTTGTTGCCGTCGCCCAGGCCAAGCCTGCGGACGCGGGAGGAGAATTTGTCGGGCGGCGGCAGCATGTGCGGCAGCGGGCTCGTCGTGTCCGCGATCTCGTCGATGTCGAAGAACACGGCGCCGGGAATGTGTTGCTGTGCGAATTCGGCCTTGGGATCGCGCTTCTGCGCCGGCAGGTAGAAGGAGCCGTCGACGACACGCACGTCGGGCGCATCGAGGCGGGCGGCCAGCCATTCGGTGCTGACGAGGGCGTCGGGCCTTGCGTATTCCATCGGGTGTTCCTCTTCGTCTCTTATCGGCGTCGCTCAAGGATCCCTCGCTGTGCTCGGGATGACACCGGTTTTTCGATCAGCGCAGCGCGCAAAATCCACCAACCGTGTCATCCTGAGCGAAGCGAAGGATCCTTGTTCTTTCGATCAGGCCAGCGCGATGATGAAGCGCCGGTTCATCTTTCCCTTGTTCTCGATCTTGGTGCATTCGATGCGGCCGATCTCGCCGGTCCGCGCGACATGGGTGCCGCCGCAGGCCTGCAGATCGACGCCCTCGATCGAGAGCAGCCGCACGCGGCCCGCGCCCATCGGCGGTCGCACGCTCATCGTCTTCACCAGCTCGGGCCGTGCCGTCAGCTCCTCGTCGGTGATCCATTGCGGCGTCACCGGTCGGTCGAGCGCGATCAGCTTGTTGACCTCCTCGGTAACCCACTCCTTGGTCGGCACCTCGCCGTCGAGGTTGAAGTCGAGGCGGCTCTTGTCGGCGCCGACCTGGCCGCCGGTGACGCTTCCCTTGATGACGGAAGACATCACGTGCATCGCGGTGTGCATGCGCATGTGCAGGTAGCGACGCTCCCAGTCGAGCGTGGTGTGAACTTTTGTGCCGACCGCGGGCCGCGGCGCATCGGGCGCCAGCACATGCAGCACGTCGCCGCCATCGGCCTTCACCGTGTCGACGATTTTCGCCTCGCCGCCGTCCCAGCGCAGGATGCCGGTATCGCCGGGCTGTCCACCGCCGGTGGGATAGAAAATCGAGCGATCGAGTCGCACGCCGCGCTCCTCGGCTGCCGTCACGATGGCGTCGGCTTCGCGAATGTAGGAGTCTTGCCTGAAGAGTTCTTCGACCATGACGGGGATTTAGGCTTTCGCCAGCCGCGCCGCAACTTCCTGGTCGGTCGGCATTGCCGGCGCCGCGCCGAGTCTTTCGACGGAGCAAGAGGCGGCGGCGCTCGCGAAGCGTGCCGCCTCCGTCGGCGTGCGGCCGGCCGCCAGTTGCGAGGCGAGGGCGCCTACGAAGCAGTCGCCGGCGCCGGTCGTGTCGGTGACCTTGGTCGGGAAGGCGGAGATGGTATCGACGCCCGTCGCCGTTACGACGACGGCGCCTCGCTCGCCCAGCGTCGCAATGACGGCGCGCGCGCCGCGGTCGCGCAGGACGCCGCAGGCGGCGGCGACGCTCTCCGGCGAACTCGACGCATCGAGCCTCGTGCCCGTCGCCTGTGAGAGCTCGATCTCGTTCAGGACGGCAACATCGACCGACTGCAGAAGATCGGCCGGATGTTCGACGAAGGGCGCGAGGTTGAGGACGGTACGCGCGCCGGCCTCGCGGGCGCGGGCGAGGATTTCCCGCGTCGCGGCGACCGGCGTCTCGAACTGGGCGACCCAAACTTCGTCGCGTTGCGGCTCGTGATTCAGCATGGAGGCGTCGAAATGCATGTTGGCGCCCGAGGCGACGGTGATCGAATTGTCCCCGTCGGCCACCTGAATCAACGCGACGCCTGTTGCCGGGCCGTCGACCTCGATTACGCCCGTGCTGTCGACGTCATTGTCGGCCAGAAAACCGCGAAGACTGTTGGCGAAAGCGTCGTTGCCGACGGTGCCGACCATTGCCGTCGGCACTCCGAGGCGTGCACTGGCGATCGCCTGGTTCAGGCCCTTGCCGCCGGGCAGGAACGAGACCTCCGCGCCCACGATCGTCTCGCCACGCTCCGGCAGCCGGGCGCTCTGCACGACGACATCCATGTTGAGGCTGCCGCAGACGACGACCCTGCTCATCGGTGAAGCCTCACTGCATCCAGCGCGGCAGCGGCAGGTTCTTTTCGCGCAAGAAAGCAGGATTGAAGAGCTTCGACTGGTAGCGGCTGCCGCCGTCGCACAGGATGGTGACGACGGTCTTGCCCGGCCCCAGCTCGCGCGCGAGGCGCATGGCGCCCACGATGTTGATGGCGGTCGAGCCCCCCAGCACCAGCCCCTCATGCTCGATCAGGCCGAACAGGACGGGCAGGGCTTCCTCGTCGGTGATCTGGTAGGCCATGTCGATCTGCGTGCCTTCGAGGTTCGCCGTGACGCGACCCTGGCCGATGCCCTCGGTGACCGAATTGCCTTCGGCCTTCAGCTCGCCCTTGGTGTGCCAGTTGAACAGGGCCGAACCCATCGGATCGCTGAGCGCGATCTTGACGTCGGGATTGCGCTCCTTCAGCGCGCGCGAGATTCCGGCCAGGGTGCCGCCGCTGCCGACGGAGCAGGTGAAGCCGTCGACCTTGCCCTCGGTCTGGTTCCAGATTTCGGGGCCGGTCGTCCGGTAGTGACCGTCGCGGTTGGCGGTGTTGTCGAACTGGTTGGCCCAGACCGCGCCGGCCGGTTCCTTGGCCGCCAGTTCCTCGGCGAGCCTGCCCGAGAAACGGACATAGTTGTTCGGATTGGAATAGGGCGCTGCCGGGACGAGTCGGAGGTCGGCGCCGCACAGGCGCAGCATGTCCTTCTTCTCCTGGCTCTGCGTCTCCGGCATCACGATGACCGAGCGGTAGCCGCGTGCGTTGGCCACCAGCGCGATGCCGATGCCCGTATTGCCGGCCGTGCCTTCGACAATGACGCCGCCCGGCCTGAGCCTGCCGCTCTTTTCCGCGTCTTCGATGATGGCGAGCGCTGCGCGGTCCTTTACGGAGCCGCCCGGATTGAGGAATTCCGCCTTGCCGTAGATGTTGCAGCCGGTTGCCTCGGAGGCTGCGCGCAGCTTGATCAGCGGCGTGTTGCCGATGCTATCGATGAAACCCGAACGGACGTTCATGAACTGCTCACCTTGCCTGACCCTGCGCGCTTCCCGGGCGCGACGGTAGACAGGGAGCAGGGGGCCACGCAACCCGCGCTTTGGCGTTCTACCGCCAGCGGATTCGCATCTCGTCGCGATGCAGGGCGAGCCACTGCAAACCCATGACCGCAACGGCGTTGTCGATCTCACCACGGTCGAGCAGGGCGCGCGCTTCGGCGAATGGCATGGCCTTCACGAGGATGTTCTCGTTTTCCGATTCCAGTCCGAAGATACCACCGGCACCGGTCGCATCGACACGTCCCACGAAGCTGGTGCAGGTCTCGGAACTGGCACCGGGACTGAGCAGCACACTGTGCATGGGAAGGAGATCGAGCATCTGCAGGGACGCTTCCTCCGCCGCTTCGCGACGGGCTACGTCCGCAGGCGTTTCGCCCTCCTCGATGATGCCGGCGACGATCTCCCAACTCCAGGGATGGCGATGGGCGACGAAGGAGCCGGCACGGAACTGCCGGATCAGGACGACCTCGTCGCGGATCGGATCGTAGGGCAGCACGGCCGCGGCCTGACCGCGCTCGAAGACCTCGCGCTTGATCTCGCCGCTCTGGCCTCCCTGGTACAGGCTGTGCCGGAAAAGGTAGCGCGCGATGCGGAAATAGCCCTGGAAGGCCACGGTGCGCTCGATCAGTTCGGCCTTTTCGCCGGACAGGGGAACGGACGGCATGATGCACTCCACAAGCAAAAAGGGCCGTCCTCTTTCGAGAACGGCCCCAATTGGCTCCGGAGGTAGGAATCGAACCTACGGCCAGGCGATTAACAGTCGCCTGCTCTACCGCTGAGCTACTCCGGAATAAACTCGCTGCGACGGCGGTACGTCGGCCGCGAAGGCGCGGTCTTGTGACAGAGCGTGTCGGCTCATGCAAGACCTGTCGCTTGTGCATTCGTGGAGGCCCGGGCCGGAGTCGAACCGGCCTGGAAGGATTTGCAGTCCTCTGCATAGCCGCTTTGCTACCGGGCCGCACGAAAGCGCGCGGTGCTATACCCACGGTGTGACGGACCGGTCAAGCCGGGCGCGACGGAGAGACCTTTGACGCTGTCGTCCGCTGCCGCCTATATAGCGACCGCTACATCTAGGGGGCAGGCTATGACGGATTTCGCGCTCGCGCGCCGCAACATGGTGGAAGGCCAGCTCCGGCCCAACCGGGTCAACAATGCCGGATTGCTGGCGATCCTGGCCGACCTTCCGCGGGAGCGCTTCCTGCCGGAGGCGCTGCGCTCGGTCGCCTATGCCGACGATGACGTGCCCTTGGGCAATGGCCGTTTCATGATGGAACCGATGGTGCTGGCCCGCCTGATCCAGATCCTGCAGCCGCAGGCCGAGGACAAGGCGATGGTCGTGGCCGCCGGGCTGGGCTATGGCGCGGCGATCCTCGCGCGCCTGACCAAGTCGGTTGCCGCCGTCGAGACCGACGCCGCGATGGCCGCCGCCGCCCGGCAGACCCTGAGCGATCTCGGCCTTTCGGGCATCGAACAGGTGGCCGGTCAGGCCGAGCAGGGCGCCCCGGCCGGTGCACCCTACGATGTCATCCTGATCGAGGGGGCGGTCCGTGAAGTGCCGAAAGCCATCTCCGACCAGTTGGCCGAGGGCGGCCGGTTGGCGACCGTGATCGCCGACCCGAGCGGTGCACTGGGGGTGGCCCATCTGTTCGTGAAGCAGGGCGGGGTCGTGTCCGGGCGGCCGCTTTTCGACGCTGGCTCGCCGGCACTGCCCGGCTTCGCGCCTCCCGCCCGTTTCACCTTCTGAGCCGGATCCGGCATTTGCCATGCTCGGGGCTACCCATGCCGTTCCGCCTGATGTTAGGGTACCGTCTACAGATGAGGGTAGAACGATGCGTATCCGGCCCAGCTTGAAGCGCGCCCGCGCCGCGGCAGCGTGCATCCTGGCGGTCGGGCTCGGTGGGGCGTCGAGTGCGTGGTCACAGAGCCTGATCGAGGCGCTTGCGACCACCTACAACAGCAACCCCGACTTGCTGGCGAGCCGGGCCATCCTGCGCCAGACCGACGAGACGCTGTCGCAGGCGGTCGCCAACTGGCGCCCTCGCGTCACGCTGAACGTCGAGTACAACAAGGTCGAGCAGGACTCCTACTCACAGCGCTCGGCGCCGACGTTCTACGCGTTGAACGGCAGGTTCACGACTCTGCAGATGGTCCAGCCGCTGTTCCGCGGCGGCAAGACGATCGCTGAGACCAAGCAGGCGCAGTCCAACATCCAGGCGCAGCGCGCCCAGCTCGCAGACACCGAGCAGAACGTCCTGCTGGCGGCCGTAACTTCCTACGCCGACCTCGTCCAGAACATCGGTATCGCCGATGCCCGCCGCAACAACGTGCGCGTGCTGGTGCAGCAACTCGACGCGACCCGCGAGCGGTTCCGGGTCGGCGAATTGACGATCACCGACGTGTCGCAGTCCGAGGCGCGCCTCGAACTGGCCAAGGCCGATCTGGTCCAGGCCGAGACCAACGTCCGCATCGCCGAGGCGGCCTTCCAGCGCACGATCGGCAAGAAGCCGGGCCGGCTGGGCGAAATCCCACTGATCGGCGGCCTGCCGTCGTCGGAAGAGGAGGCCATCGGCCTGGCGATGGATGCCGGTCCCCGCGCCGTCACGGCCGCCCACCGCATTACGGCCGCAAACTACGGCGTGAACTCGGCCGTCGGCGATCTGCTGCCGCAGGTCAACCTGGTGGGCGCCCTGCAGCAGCAGTTCGACCTGCAGGTCCCGAACGACAAGTATTACAACTATGCCGTCCGCGTTCAGGCGGTGATCCCGATCTTCCAGAACGGCAGCGAATGGTCGCGTATCCGTTCGGCGCGCGAGCTTGTCGGCCAGCGGCGCAACGAACTCGACAGCGCCCGCCGCGCGGTGGCCGAAAACGTCATCCGGGCCTGGAGACAGCTCGATTCTTCACGCTCGCGCGTGACGTCGTTCGAGTCGCAGGTTCGCGCCAACGAAGTCGCGCTGAACGGCGTGCGCCAGGAAGCACTGGTCGGTTCGCGCACCACCCTCGACGTGTTGAACGCCGAGCAGGAACTGCTGAACTCGCAGGTCAACCTGATCCAGGCACGCCACGACGTGCAGGTGTCCTACTACGGCGTACTCTCGGGCATCGGCCGTCTCACCGCGCGCACGCTTGCCCTGCCGGTCGAGTATTACGACGAGGAGCGCTACTACAAGGACGTCGGCTCCCGCTGGATCGGCTGGGGCAGCAGCGGCGAATCGGGTACGGGCATCATCCCGCCATCCACGTCCCCGGCAGGCGTCGCGGGGAGCGCCCCTGCCGGGAGCAGCGGTAAATGACCGACGCCAAGGGCGGCCCAAACAAAGAGCCGTCGATGGACGACATCCTGGCGTCCATCCGCAAGATCATTTCCGACGACGAGGCCCGTGCGCAGGGTGCGGGCTCGCGGCCGGCCGTGGTGCCACCCGTGATCGTCCCGCCCACCATGACGTCGCCGTCGCGTACCCCCTCGAACGAGGACGTTCTCCTTCTCACCGATATCGTCGAAGAGCCGAAATCCATGTCGAACGTAGAACCCGCAAATCCAGCGGAGATGCCGCAACCGTCGACCGAACTGGCAGCCCCGCCGAAGGCAGATGCCCTGGTCGGCGCCGGGGTGGCGGGCGTCGCCAGTTCCGCCTTCGCGCGCCTGAACCAGGCCGTGCAGGACAGCGTGCCGGCTCCAGCGGCGACCAATCCCGGCCCGTCTGTCGGCGGGCAGACCATCGAGGAGCTGGTCAAGGAAATGCTGCGCCCGATGCTGAAGGACTGGTTGGACACCAACCTGCCGCCAATGGTCGAGCGCTATGTCGAACGCGAGATCGCGCGGCTGACCCGCCGCTGACCCCAGGCGCCACCCCAAATCATCGCCACGGTGTCGCAACCGTGGCGTTTTTCGTTTAAGGCCAAGAGATGCTCGACAAGACCTACGACCCCAAGGAAATCGAGGCCCGCCGCTACCCCGAATGGGAGAACGCCGGTGCCTTTCGCGCCCATCCGGAGTCGCCGAAGCAGCCCTATTGCATCGTCATCCCGCCACCGAACGTCACGGGCAGCCTGCACATGGGCCACGCGCTCGACAACACGCTGCAGGACGTGCTGATCCGCTGGCGCCGCATGAAAGGCGACGACGTGCTGTGGCAGCCCGGTACCGACCATGCGGGCATCGCCACGCAGATGGTGGTGGTGCGCAATCTCGAGCAGGAAGGGATCGGCCTCGCGGTCGAGGGCGCAGCCAGGACGGACGCCAACAAGAAACTGCTGAACCGCGAGGAGTTCCTCGCGAAGGTCTGGGAGTGGAAGGCCTATTCCGGCGGCACGATCACAGGCCAGCTTCGCCGGCTCGGCGCCTCGTGCGACTGGAGCCGCGAGCGCTTCACCATGGACGAGGGCCTGTCGAAGGCCGTGCTCAAGGTGTTCGTCGAACTCTACAAGCAGGGCCTGATCTACAAGGACCTGCGGTTGGTCAACTGGGACCCCAAGATGCTGACCGCGATCTCCGACCTCGAGGTCGAATCGCGCGAGGTGAAGGGTCATCTCTGGTACTTCAAGTATCCGATCGAGGGCAGCCCGGACGAATTCATCGTGGTCGCCACGACGCGGCCGGAGACGATGCTGGGCGATACCGGCATCGCGGTGCATCCCGATGATCCCAAGTGGAAGCACCTGATCGGCAAGCACGCCGTGCTGCCGCTGGTGGGCCGCCGGATCGCGATCGTGGGTGACGAATATTCCGATCCGGAGAAGGGGTCAGGCGCGGTGAAGATCACGCCGGCGCACGACTTCAACGATTTCGAGGTCGGACGGCGGCACAATCTTGAGGCCATCAACATCTTCGACAAGTTCGCGAGGGTGAACGACAAGGCGCCCGAGAAGTATCGCGGCCTCGACCGGTTCGACGCCCGCAAGAAGATCGTGGCCGAGATGGAGGAGCTGGGGCTGGTCGAGAAGATCGAGCCGCACACCCATGCGGTGCCCTACGGCGACCGCGGCGGCGTGCCGGTCGAACCCTATCTCACCGAGCAATGGTACGCCGATGCCAAGAAGCTGGCCGAGGCGCCGCTGGCGGCGGCGCGCGACGGCCGCGTAAAGTTCGTGCCCGAGCGCGGGCGCGAGGATTTCTTCCGCTGGATGGAGAACATCGAGCCATGGTGCGTGTCGCGCCAGCTCTGGTGGGGCCACCAGATCCCGGCCTGGTACGGCCCGGACAAGAAGGTCTTCGTGGCATTGTCGGAGGACGAGGCCCGGGAAGAGGCGCGCGCGCATTACGGCAAGGATGTCGCGCTGGAGCGTGATCCCGACGTTCTCGACACCTGGTTCAGCTCGGCCTTGTGGCCGTTCTCGACGCTGGGCTGGCCCGACCAGACGCCGGAACTCGCGAAGTACTATCCGACCAGCACGCTCGTCACAGGCTGGGACATCCTGTTCTTCTGGGTCGCCCGCATGATGATGATGGGCATGCACTTCATGAAGGACGTGCCGTTCCGCACCGTCTATCTGCACGGTCTCGTCACCGACGAGAAGGGGCAGAAGATGTCGAAGTCCAAGGGGAACGTGATCGATCCCCTGGAGCTGATCGACAAATACGGCGCCGACGCGCTGCGCTTCACCATGACATCACTCGCGGCCTCGCAGGCCGGCCGGCTGCGGCTGGCGCCGGCCCGCGTCGAGGGCGCGCGCAACTTCGCGACCAAGCTGTGGAACGCGACGCGCTTCGCCGAGATGAACGGGGCAGCCCTGCCGCCGGGCTTCGATCCGGCGACGGCGAAGCTCACCGTCAACAAGTGGATGCTGGGTGAACTGGCCCGCGCCAACCAGGCGATCGACAAGGCGCTCACCGACTTCCGGCTGAACGAGGCCGCCACGACGCTCTACGAATTCGTGTGGGGCGTGGTCTGTGACTGGTATGTCGAGCTCACCAAGCCGATCGTGCAGGGCGCGGATGGATCCGAGAAGGACGAGACGCGTGCCGTCACGGCTTTCGTGCTGCGCGAGACCGTGAAGCTCATGCACCCGGTGATGCCTTTCATCACCGAGGAGCTTTGGGAAAAGCTCGGCCATCGCGCCGAGCACGGCCCGCTGATCGGCCAGCCCTGGCCCGCGCCGGCGACCGTCGATGCGGCGGCCGATGCCGAGATGGGCTGGCTGGTGACGCTGATCTCCGACATCCGCTCGGCCCGCGCCGAACTCAACGTGCCGGCTGGCGCCAAGCTCAGGCTGCTGGTGATCGGTGGCAACGACACGACGGCAGCCCGTATCGAGACCCATCGTGCCGCCATCGAGCGGCTGGCCCGCATCGAGGGTGTCGAGGCCGCCGCGTCGGCACCCAGGGCATCGCTGCAGATCGTGGTTGGGGAGGCGACCTATGCCTTGCCGGTCGGTGAAGTGATCGATCTCAAGGCCGAAAGCGCGCGCCTGCAGAAGGAAATCAAGAAGCTCGCCGACGAGGTCGGGAAGATCGACGCCAAGCTCGCCAACGCCGCCTTCGTCGCACGAGCGCCCGAAGAGGTGGTCGAGGAACAGCGCGAGCGGCGGGCACAGGCCGAACAGACCGCCGCGCGGCTCAGCGCGGCGCTGGAACGGCTGGGTTCGTAGAAGAAGCGGCGAGCGCGTCCGCTCCATCCTGACACCGCCGGGCAAGGAGAAGCGGGCTCAGAGCAGCCAGCCGGTGGCGAACACGGACACCACTACGTCCTGAAAGTCGTCGTCCGACTGACCGCCGGTTCGGAGCAGATCCTCAAATCCGATCCGCAGCGCCCCGCTGCCGTCGCCCGCCACGCCGGACAGCGTATGCTCCATGCCGTCGACATTTGCCGCCGGCGAGTGGGAAAAGAAGGTGACGATCCCCGGCATGGCCACGCCATTATGGGCCAGCGCCATGAAGCCGTCCGGTTGCGGGAGCACCGACAGTGTCCCATCACCTGCGAGCACCGAAGGCGCCAGCAGATTGGCACCGTCCTGCACCATGAAGAAGCCGAGTTCGTTGCCGGGATCGACTCCCGTAATGTGCAGCGCACCGGATACGGTTTTGACGTTGGCCGCGAGGATGTGGACGTCGCTGATCGAGCCGTCACTGCCTAGCTCGTAAACGCCGAGAGAATTGTCGTAGCCGGCGGAGGCATTCGCCTCGACGGTGATGCGAAACGACGAGGAAGTGTCGCCGCTGATGTAGGAGCGGTTCACGATGCCGGTGATGGCGGTGCCCGCGACCCGGCCGCCCTCGATCAAAGCGGGCAGGAATGCCTCAAACGTAATGACTGTATCGGCGCCAATGCGCGACACCATGAGGTCGCCGCCGGTCGCCGGATTCGCCAGGTTGATCGTCGTCGGGGTGCCATCGCCGATTTCAATTGTTTGGCCGTCGGGCAGCAGGCGCACGTCCGAACTCACGAGGTTTTCGCCGGCAATGGCGATCGCATCGTCCGGCGAGAAATCGGCAATCACATCGCTGTTGAGCGCCGACAAGGTGCCGCGCACCGTGTCGGCGCCGGCGCCCAGCGTGATGGTGTCGATTCCGGTGCCTGCCACGACGATGTCGTTGCCCGAGCTGCCGACGACGGGGCCACCGTCGGAGGTGGCAACGGTATTCACTCGGGCGAACTGGATGTTGTCGCTGGTGAGGGAGCCGAGGTCGGACAAGCCTTGCAGAAGCACGAGATCGGTGGCGCTGATTTGCACGGCCGCCGCGTCAGCGGTGTCGAAAGAGTAGATGGACGACTTAGCCTCGATGCGCACGTCGGCAATGTTCACGCTCGTCTTCGTCACATAGGCCATGAGTACGTGCTCGATGCTGCCGGCTGTGAACAGCGGCGACGTACTTCGGACGAACCTGATGCTGCTCAAAGGCGAGCTCAGCGCATCCGCGAGTTCGCTGGCATTGGCGGGTGTGCCAATTCCATAGGCGATCACATTCGCCGATGGGTCGACCGCGGCACCAGGCGTCGTGACCGACCTGACGACTGTCTTGTCGCCCGGGGCGATGGCCTGGCCGTTGGCCGCAAGCAGTCCGCGAGCCTGCGGCCCGTCTGTAGATGACAGAGCCGCGGAGCCAAGCGCCCCGGTTGCCCAGTTTGGCGCATAGAAGCTGACGACGTCCGCATTGGGGCCCGGCTCGAAGTTTTGAACCTGCGTGTAAAAGCCCTGAAACCCCTTGTCGCTCTTATAGCCGTAGCCATATCCGTTGACGTAGGTCTCGACAGTCTGGTGTGTGATGCTGTCGTGCACGAGGTCGGTTATCGCTTGACCGTAGGTCGCGCCGACGTCGGCCGTTCCCAGGCTGCCATCTCCGTGGCCGACATTGTATACGCCGATCCAGACTGTACTTGCGGCGCGGGCAGCCGTCGTACTGAGTATGATGGTATCGGGGCCGCCAGCGCCGAAGAAGTTGTCGCCGCCCAGTTTGGCGTTGCCGCCCTGGTCAACTCCGGCGCCGCCCGTCAGTACATCCATGCCAATGCCGGAAAGGCCGTTGCCGACTTCTCCGTACTGGACCAATGGCGTGTAGACCTTGAGGTCTGTATTGAGGCGGGCCGCGTCGATCCTGAGCTGCCCTGACGTGCCCTGAAGCAGGTTCTGGTATGTCTCCGAACCCGTCGCGGTGATACCGGCGATTTTGGCATAGGTGCCAGTGGCGGTCCCGGCCACATCCATGACCAGCCCGCGCGTGCTTGAAGCCAACACATTGCTGACATCGGCGGCGCCGACGAACAGCATGCCGGCACCATGATGCTCGATCGTACTCTTGTTGCCCCTGACGAACACCGAATCGTGGCCGATCGGATCTGCGGCGTTGTCGCTCTCGAACGGCTCGGACTGCGGCGAGATCGTACGTCCGAGGTAGAGGTCCGAGGCAGCCTCCAGCGAGGCATCACCATTGTCGTAGAAGCTGACCGTGCCGACCTGGCCCGCTGCAGGGAAGTGGTGGAAGAAGGAAGAGCCGAGGAAGATCGCATTGTGGCCGGCTGTGCCGCTGTCGGTCGGCAAATAGATGTTGGCGCTGGCAAAGCTCGACATTGTGAACACCGACGTGTTCATGCCGGTGAGCGTGGGATCGTCACCCATCACGAAGCCGTCGTTCGATAACCAGACGCTTATCTGATTGGTCTGCTGAATCGGGAAGCCGCTCTGCAGCAGGATCTGGTAGCCGGTGTTGGGCTCGGTCGCGCTGGTACCGTTCGCGACACCCTGCAAGTTAACGGCGGCCTGGAAGGGCAGATTGTTGATTACAAGGTTGCCGCCCAGGCTCGTCGATGGGCTTCCGTCGCGGCCAAGCAATTGCAGGACAGAAAAGCCAGGTTGCGCGGCAATGGCCGCGCTGCCCGAGTGCTCTCCCGCAAGATCATACGGTTGCGTGAGGGGCGCCAGGCCTGTGAACACGCCGAGGTCGATGAGACCCTCGAAGGAGGAGGCGACACTGTCCAGGACCTGGATGTTCGACAGAGTGACGCTGTTTGAGCCTGAAAAGATGCTGCTGGCGAACGCGACTTCACTGGCGCCTGCCGTGGAGGACCCTCCGCCGATCGAGGCATCCGTTAAGCTGGCAATGCTGGACAGATCATAGAAGCTGTTGCCACCGCCGCCCTTTATGGTCGGAACAGTCGTAGGCGTCGTAGCAAGCAGTCCGCCACCCTGTCCCGACACCGTATGGGTTTCCCGGCCGGACAGAATCACGAAACCGGTTGTGCCGCTCAGGTCAATGCTGTCGAGACTCGCCCAGTCCGTCGGCAGGCTGCCGTCTAACGACGAGGCGAACAGGATGGTTGCCGAACCGTCGTCTGTTACGGTGAGGCTTGTTGCCGACGTCCCCCCATTGCCGAGGGCAAAGACGTTCAGGCCTGTCGGGATCGCGAGGTTGCCGAACCGAGCAGGAGGATCGGTGGCTTTGCCTGTCGAAGATACAGTCCAGTTGGCAATGCCCAGTTTGATGACGGGAGTAGCACTTGCAAGAGCACTGTCCCAGTCAGGCGCATTTGCAGAGGATGAAGGTGGAACGTTTCTCTCCGGGATTTCAGAGTGGGGTTACTGGTGCGGAAGCTATCATTCCACCGGAAGAGCCAGAAGCTATGATCGGCCGACAGGATGTCCGCTCGAGCAGATCGTCGTTTTTGCAGCAGGTCGACCAGTCGCTGCAAATTGGCGGTGAATCGTCGAGGGTGTGCGACCGATTGGCAGTCCCTTCTTGTGGCAGGGGCAACACTCAAACGAAGTCTCAGGAGTTGAAGGTCGACACCTGCACCTTGAGCTTTAGTGTGTTGACGGCGTGCGGTGAGATATTCTCCGCGATCATGCAGGCCGGGTCCTCGGCCTTGAAGCATCGAAGCCCTTCGAGGATTTCTTCCGCTGGATTGAGAACATCGAGCCATTGATCGACCAGGCCTGGCTCGCGCTGGGCTGAACGTGCCGGCGGTGCCAAGCTCAAGCTGCTGGTATCGGTGGCAACGACACGACCTCGGCTCGTATCGAGACCCATCGTGCCGCCATCGAGTGGCTAGTCCGCATCGAGGGGGAGAGGCTGCCGCGTCGGCCCCATGAAGGCATCGCTGCAGATCGTGGTGGGTAAGATCGACGTCAAGCTGGCCAACGCCGCCTTCGTCGCACGGCCGCCCGAAGAGGTGGTCGAGGAACAGCGCGTGCGGCGGGCACAGGCCGAACAGACCGCCGGGCGGCTCGGCGCGACGCTGTAACGGCTGGGCGCGCAGCGATTTCAGGCGGCGGTCCTTCGAGACGGAGCGGCTCGCAGAGCGAATGGGGACGGTGGTGAGGAGATGATCTCCACTGCGCTACTGTGGGAATATTGATCCCCCAATGGAGGAAACGATGACCTATACCCTCGAGCAACTGAGCGCCGACATCGGGAAGGCCCTCAAGGCCGATTCCGGAACCGCGGGCAAGCAGGCCGTGTGCAAGCTGGTATCGAAGGTGTTGCTCGACGATGAGTTCGTTGCCAAGCACCTGACCGCCGAGGAATGCCGCCCGCGCAAGGTCCTGTACGAGGATCCGGAACTGGGTTTCTGCATCTGCGGGCATGTGTACGAGACGGCCGCGCACGGAGCGCCTCATGACCACGGTACCAGTTGGGCGATCTATGGGCTGGCCACCGGCGACACGGAGATGACCGATTGGCGCATCGTCAAAAAGGGCGAGGGCGGCGAGCCGACCCTGGTCGAGCCCGCCAACACCTACGTCCTGAAGCCCGGCGATAGTCACTTCTACGATGTCGGCGTCGTCCACTCGCCGAAGCGCGACGGCGTGACCAAGCTGGTGCGCATCGAGGGCGCCAATCTCGATCGCATCAAGCGCTCGAACATCAAGGTGGCCTGAGGACGGCTGCATAGAAGGAACGCCGCCGGCCTGGGCGCGGCGAAGGACCTCACGGGCGGCCAGAGCACCTTATGGCTAACGAGAGACTCTGCGCTTCGCTCAGGATGACGCTGTGGGTAGCTGCTGTTCCGGCAGCTATCGCTTGATCTGCATCGACAGATACTTCGCCAGCCCCGTGCCATAGGGCGGCCGGAGCATGCGCAACGGCGCCAAGTCCCATTTGATCTGGTGGTAGATCGACTTGCGATGGCTGAATTCGCGGAAGCCATCGTGGCCGTGATAGGCGCCCATGCCGGCCGGGCCGACTCCGCCGAACGGCAGCTCCTCCTGCGCGACGTGCATCACCACGTCGTTGACGGTGACGCCGCCGGAGGTCGTGCCGTTCAGCACCCGGTCGCGCTCCGCGTCGTCGCTGCCGAAATAGTATAGGCCGAGCGGGCGGTCGTGGGCGTTGATGTAGTCCATCGCCTCCTGCACGTCGCGGTAGGCCTTCACCGGAAGCAGCGGCCCGAAGATCTCCTCCTGCATGACCTTCATGTCGTCGGTCGGGTTCAGGATCAGGGTCGGCGCGATGCGGCGATGCGGCTGCTGGCGCAGGTCCTCGGCCGCCGGATTGATCTCCACGAGTTCGGCGCCCTTGGCGCGCGCATCGTCGAGATAGCCCATGAGGCGCGCATAGTGGCGGTCGGAGACGACCGCGGTGTAGTCGGGGCTCTCGCGAATGCTCGGGAACATGCGGCCGACGGAAGCCTTGGCTTCGGCCACGAAGTCGCCGACGCGATCGGCGGGCGCCAGCACGTAATCCGGCGCGAGGCAGATCTGGCCGGCGTTGAGCGTCTTGCCGTTCATGATCCTCGCCGCGGCCACGGCCATGTCGGCGGAGCGGCCCACCACGACCGGGCTCTTGCCACCCAGCTCGAGCGTCACCGGGACGAGATTTTCGGCGGCGGCCCGCATCACATGCCGCCCGATCGAGGTCGCACCGGTGAAGATCATGTGATCGAAGGCGAGGGCGGAGAAGGCCTGACCGACCTCGGGACCGCCCGTCACCACGGCGATCTCGCTTTCGTCGAAGGCGCTGGCGAACATCTGTTTCAGGAGCTCAGACGTCGCCGGTGTCGTCTCGGACGGCTTGATCATCGCCCGGTTGCCGGCGGCAAGGACCCCGGCGAGCGGCGCGAAGGTAAGGTTCACGGGGAAGTTCCAGGGGCTGATGACACCGACCACGCCCTTGGGCTGGTGGCGGATCTCGGCCCGGGCGCCGAGGAAACCCAGGATGCGCGGTGTGGTGCGCCGCCGCTCGGTCTTCATCCAGCTTCGGACATTGTCGCGCGCATGCTTCAGTGGTCCGATCGAACTGGCGACATCGGCGAAGGCGGTCACCACGGCCGAACGCGCGCCGAAGTCGGCCGACAGCGCCGCTTCGATGTCGTGGCGGCGATCGACCAGAAGGCCGATACAGCGGTTGAGCCGGTCGATACGGATCTCGGCCGACGGCGCGCCGTCCTTGAGCTGGGCGTTGCGCTGTTTCGCGAGGATTTCGTTCAATCCGAAGTCTGTCATGTCGGTCACGATGCCTTCCGGAGGTCCGGCACGTAGGGTTTGCTGGTGAAATGCTCCTGCCCATCGCCGCGGGCGAAGCGCAGGCCGGCGCGGCGGATCGCGTCGTCGTCGACCGGATCGAGTGGCACGTAATAGCGGTCGTCGACCTTGGTGAAGGTATCGTTGTCGACGCGATTGTAGCAGATCAGCAGGGTCCAGCGCCGGTTGGGCGAGCGGTTGGCGTCGGAGCGGTGGATCGCGTTGCAATGGAAGATCAGCGCGTCGCCGGCCTCCAGCTCGCAATACTCGACCGGGCATTTCTCCAGGATGTGCGGCATGCGGCTGGGATCGACCTCGTTCTGGGTCGGCGACAGCGGCGTATGGTCGATGCGGCCGAGCTTGTGCGAGCCTGTGGCGATCTGCAGGCAACCGTTCTCGCGGGTGGTGCGGTCGAGCCCGATCATGATCGAGAGCATGTCGGGGCGCAGGCAGCCATTGTAGTACCAGTAGCCGTAATCCTGGTGCCATTCCCAGGCGCCGCCGACCTCGGGTTCCTTGGCCGTGAGCTTCGACTGGTAGTGATAGACCGGCCCACCCAGCAGCGAAGCCGACGTGTCGACCATGCGCCGCACCCGTGCAGCGAGCCCGTAGACGCTGTCGCCGGCCCGGTTCCAGAGCGCGATGCGCGTCGAGCGGCCCTCGCCATCGCGACGATCGAGGATGCTGTCACGCACGGCAGGATCTTCCTCCATGGCGCGGGTCAGCAGTTTCACCTCGTCGGGCGCGAACAGGCCGCGCGCATAGGTGAAGCCCTGCTCCTCGAACTCGGTGGTCTGCTTTGCGCTGAGCACGTTCGGCATGCTTTCCTCGCCTTAAGGAGAAAGGTCCTTCGCTTCGCTCAGGATGACAACTCCACCGGCAAGGACGCAGTGCGCCGATGAACAAGATGGTGTCATCCTGAGCGAAGCGAAGGACCCTTGAATCATATGCAACCGCTTCAGACAGGGCGGAAGACGTTGCGGCCGCCCAACTCGGAGACCGAGACCTTACGCCCGAGCTGTTCGCGCGTCAGCATGTCGGCGACCAGGGCGGGATCGTCCGGTGTCATGGCGACGAAGCGGTCGCCCGAGCTGTCGAGGCGGCCCAGGATATAGCCGCGCTCCGGCGCGTCCTTGCCGTAGGTGACGCAGTACGTCTCGATCGTGCCGGTGCCTGTGGGCTTGGTTTCGACCCGGCGCTTGGGAAGGGCGTCGAGTTCGGCCTGGAACTTCTTGGGATCCTCGCGCTTCCACGCTCCCTTGGTCGGCTCGGTCGAATAGAGGCCGGCCGAATGCTTGGTGAGGTAGTTGCCGTTGGCCGTCACCATGCCGAAGGAGCCGGGTTTGGCGCGTACCACGTTCATCATCTCGGCGATCGAGTGAGTGACGTAGTTGTTGCCGGGACCGCCGAAGAAGGGAAGGCCGCCGGTCACGCTGATCGGGCGCGGATCGTTCTCGGGGATGCCGATCTCGGTCATCGCGACTTCGACGGCGGAGGGGAAGCAGCTGTAGAGGTCGAAGGCGTCGACGTCGGAGACCTTCTTGCCTGCCATGTCGAGGGCGATGCGGGCGCAGCCGCGGATCGCGGGTGACGAGTCGAGTTTCTCGCGCTCGGACACGACCCAGGTGTCGGTGCCGTCGGCGCAACCGTGCAGGAATACCCAGCGGTCCTGCGGGATGCCCCATTCGCGCGCCTTCTCGACCGAGGTGACGAGCACGGCCGCCGCCTGGTCGATGATCGCATTGGCGTTCATCAGCCGTGGATAGGGAAAACAGATCCAGCGATTGTCGGGCGAGATCGTCGACAGGGCCTCGGCGCTGTAGCCTTCGCGGCGCGTCGCCAGCGGATTGGCCTTGGCCACGGCGGCGAGGCGCTCGAACAGGCGGCCCATCACCTTCATGTGGCTGTCGACGTCACGCTTCAGCCCGCCGCGAATGGCGTTCTCCAGCAGTGGATAGAAATGGATGGCGGCGCGCAGCTCGTGGCGTGCCTCTTCCTCGCTGAAGCCGAAGCGCGGATCGCCGATGCGGGCCGGCTCGCCGCCGCCCGGGTCCTCGTTCCAGTCGATCTTCATGCCGGCGCGGCGGGCGTTCTGCGTGCTGCGCAGCAGCTCGGCGCCGCAGATCAAGGCCAACTCGGTCTCGCCCTTGGCGATCTGCTCGGCGAATTTGTTCACCAGGTACTGGGGCATGTTGCCGCCCGAGTGCGTGTAGAGGAGCTGTTTCGGATCGGCATGCAGCCGGTTGGCGACGCTCTGCGGCGGATTGCTCGACCGGCCGTAGGGTGAGGCGAAGCGCGGGCTGATGTCGCTGAAGAACTCCATCACGGCGATGGCGTCGACCCTGTGGCCGAGCGCATGCCCGCCGATGGCGGCCTTGGTGTCCTCCAGTGCCGCGTTGGCGGCCTCGGCGCAGAAGGCCACGCGCGAGCGCTCGCTCGACGGCTTGCCGACCGTGTCGGTGATCTGGCCGGCGCCGACCAGGATGGGGGTACGCGGATCGATCATTTGACGAGGGCCTCGATCTCGGAGGGCGTGAGGCCGGCCTGCGCCAACACGGTCTTCGTATCCTCGCCGAGCGCGGCGACCTTGGGGCCGCTCTGCAACGGTGAGCCGGAGAAGCGAAAGGGCGGGGCCGGCGACTTGTAGCTGCCGCCGCCGTCCTCGATGGTGCAGAGCGAGCCGCGATGCTCGACCTGCGGGTCCTTCAATGCCTCGGTCACGGTGAGGTAGGGCGAGCAGGGCACGCCCTGTTTCTCCAGCGCCGCAACCACTTCCTTGACGCTCATCTTCTTCGACCACTGTTCGAGTTCGTCGACCAGCAGTCCCCAGTTCATGCGGCGGTTCTGGTACTTCTCGAAACGCGGATCGGTCAGCCAGTCGCGGCGGCCGGCGGCGGTCGCCATATCCTGGAAGGTCTTCTCGCTGGCAGTCGCCAGCATGACGTAGCCGTCGCTGGCCTCGATCGGCCCGTACATGGGGCGCGAGGGCATCTCGAAGTCGAACTGCGCGCGATTGACCTCGCCCAGCAGCATGCCGACCAGGGTTTCGAACATCGAGACGTCGATCATCTGGCCCTTGCCGGTCGCATGGCGCTGATGGACGGCGGCGAGGATCGCGCCCATCGCATAGGCGCCGCTCGCGTAGTCCGCGACGAAGATGCCGCAATTGTCGGGACGCTCGCGGCCCTGCTGGTAGAAGAGATGGGCCATGTCGTAGCCGGTCGAAGCATGGATCACCGGCGCATAGGCGGGACGGCCGGCGCCGGGGCCGGTCTGGCCGTAGCCCGAGATCGCGCAGTAGATCAGGCGCGGATTGACCTTCGCCAGTTCGGCATAGTCGAGGCCAAGCCGCTTCATGACACCGGGCCGGTAGTTCTCGACCAGGATGTCGACCGTTGCGATCAGCTTCTTGATGGCGGCCACGGACTCGGGCTTCTTGAGGTCGAGCACGATGGATTTCTTGCCGGCGTTGAGCTGGCCGAACATCGTGCTGAATCCGTCGCGCTGCACCGGGCGTGAGCGCATCAGGTCGCCTTCGGCCGATTCCACCTTCACGACCTCGGCGCCCATGTCGGCGAGCAGGCGGCTGCAATGCGGGCCCGCGATGGTGGTCGAGAAATCGAGGATGCGCAGGCCGTCGAGTGGCCGGGACATTTCGGTCATGTTTTCACCGGGTTACAAGGATGAGGACGACGCCGCCGACCACGAGGATGCTGCCGATCCACTCGCCGAGGGACGGCCGCTCCTTGAGGATGAGGCGGGAGGAGATGAAGGTGAAGACCAGCTCGATCTGGCCGACCGCGCGCACCAGCGCCGCGTTCTCGAGGGTCATGGCCAGCGCCCAGCCGGCCGATCCCAGCACGCTGAAGATGCCGACCCAGATCGAGGACCGCCAGTTGAACCAGACCTTCGAGAGCTGCGGCCGGTCGCGCCGGAACAGGTAGAGGCCCATCAGCACGACCTGGATCGTGTTCATGCAGGCGAGCACGGTGATGCCGCGCACCATGAAGTCGCCCTCGGGCAAGAGCTTCGAAGCCTCGCGGATCGTCCCCGCGGCGATCGCGAAAATCGCTCCGGAGAGGATGCCGAACAGCGCGCCCTTGTGCGTGAGGTCGGCCAGTACGCCGCGCACGTCGGAGAACTTGCCGCGCACGCTGAGGATGGCGACGCCGCCCAGGCAGACCAGGATACCCGCCCAGGCGCCGAGCTTCAGCGGCTCTCCCGCGATGAAGGTCGCGAACAGGGCGACGAATACCGTCTCGGTCTTGGAATAGACCGTGCCGACGGCGAAGTTTCGCAGCGAGAAGGCGTGGATCATCAGCGAGGTCGCCACGATCTGGGCGACCCCCGCGATGGTCACCAGCAGCAGGAAATGCAGCGAGATCGAGGGGACGTGCCGGCCGGTCACGAACACCAGGAAGGCCAGCATGCCCAGTGCCAGCGGCGCGCCGTAGAGATAGCGGACGAAGTTTGCGCCATCGACGCTCAGGATGCCGCGAATCTTCTGCTGCATCGTCGTGCGGATGTTCTGGCACAGAGCGGCAGCGACGGTGATCGGTATCCAGAGCGGCACGGCGTTTTATCTCCCTGCCGGGAGTGTATGGCGTCAATAGCCCCGCGTCTGCGGTTTAGATTTCCGCGATGCAGCAGGCAGGCGCCAACCTAACGCCGAACGTCTGCCCCGACCGCATCGGAGACCGACGAGAAGCCGTCGCGGGCCAGCAAGGCCGCCAGTTCGTCCTTGATGCGACGGATGAGCGGCGGGCCCTCATAGACCATGGCCGAATAGAGCTGCACCAGGGCCGCGCCCGCCCGGATCTTGGCATAGGCATCGGCCCCGGAGCCGATTCCGCCGCAACCGATCAGGGGGAACTGGCGCTCCGTCCGTTGCGCGGTCTTGCGCAGGACTTCCGTCGACAGGGCCGTGAGCGGTGCGCCCGACAGGCCGCCGGTCTCACCCCGGCGCCGCGACCGCAGCGTGGGCGGCCGCGACAGGGTGGTGTTGCCGATGATGATGCCGTCGAGCTTGAGGTCGCGGCAGACGAAGACGATGTCGTCGAGATCGTCGTCGCTCGCGTCGGGCGCGATCTTCACGACCAGCGGCACCGGCTTGGCCGCGATCGCGTCCTGCACGCGCTTCAGCAGGCCGGCGAGTTCCGTCCGACCCTGCAGATTGCGCAGGCCCGGCGTGTTGGGCGAGGAAACGTTGCAGACGAGGTAATCGGCATAGGGCGCGAGTGCCACGCAGCCGGTCACGTAGTCGGCGGCACGGTCGGTACTGTCCTTGTTGGCGCCGATATTGACGCCGACGAAGCCGCGCCGGGGGCGTGCGGCGAGGCGGGTGCGGGCAGCCTCCAGCCCGTGGCCGGGAAAGCCCATGCGGTTGATGACGCCGCGATCCTCCGGCAGCCGGAACAGACGGGGGCGCGGATTGCCTTCCTGCGGCCGCGGCGTGACGCTGCCGATTTCCACCAGACCGAAGCCCTGTGCGAGCATGGCGTCGGCCACCTCGGCATTCTTGTCGAAACCGGCGGCGAGGCCGATCGGATTGGGCAGGGAGCGGCCCCAGATCTTCGTCGTCAGAGATGGCGGATCGGCGCGCCGGTCGCCCGGCAACAGCCCGCTTTTCAGGGCACGGATCGCCAAGCCGTGCGCGGCCTCTGCGTCGAGACGGGAGAGGGCGAGATCGAGGAGCGGGTACCAGACGGCCATTGCCGTCTGGTTAGCAGAGGTTCCCTGTGGAGCGCTTGGGTGAGAGCGCGGTCCGCTAGAAGCGGCCCGTACCGCCACCCTGGTTGGGCCGCAGGGACGGGGAGTCTGAGAAGATGACCATGAACAGCTCCCGGAAGAGCTGGCCGATCCGCGGATCGTCGGGACCGGACGCCGGGGTCCAGGCGGTGGTCTCCGACATCGTCATGTCGTTGCGGCAATAGATGGCATAGACGTTGAAGACGCCGGGCTTGCCCGGCTTGAAACGCGTGGTGCCCCTGCAAACAGAGTCGCTGTTGAGATCGTTCGCAGGGTCGAAGACCAGCATGAGCCGGTAGTCGGGACGCGGCTTCTCGGGCGGGGTCTCGTAGGTGAAAGTGAGGCGGGGCATGGGCTTTGCGGCCTGCATCATCGGCAGCAGGTCGCGGGCCACGATCGCCGGATCGACCCCGGGGAACGGATTGCCGTGGATGACGACCTGGAAGTTCTTGCCGTCCGTCGCGGCGAAGAACTCGCGATAGTCATACTGTACCGCATAGAAGGTGCCACCGATGGTAGCGGCGTAGACGGCGGCGGGAAGGGCGGCGACCGCAAGCAGCGCGGCAGCGATCTTGGACCTGAAACGCATTGGCAAACTCCTCCGCGGATTATCCGGCTATCGTACGCCCTGGAAGGGCTCCGGGAATGTCACATTTCTGCGCGTGGCGCGTAACCCCGGCGTAAGCCGGCTCACACGTCGAGATCGCGTGCGAACTTGGCGTTATCCTGGATGAAGGCGTAGCGCTTCTCGGGCTTTCGGCCCATCAGGTCCTCGACCAGGGTCCGGGTCCGCATCTCCTCGCGCCGGTCGTCCGGGCCCGGCCCGGACGCCGTCGGCACGTCGACCTTCAGCAGCACCCGCTTGGTCGGATCCATGGTGGTCTCCCGCAGATGCACCGACTGCATCTCGCCCAGGCCCTTGAAGCGGGTGATGTCGGCCTTGCCGTTGAACACCGTGCGGACCAGCTCGTCCTTCTGCGCGTCGTCCTGCGCATATTCCGTGCGGCCACCCTTGCTCAGGCGGAACAGCGGCGGCTGGGCGAGGAACAGGTGGCCGTTCTCGATCAGCTTCGGCATCTCGCGATAGAAGAACGTCATCAGCAGCGAGGCGATGTGGGCGCCGTCGACGTCGGCGTCGGTCATGATGATGACCCGCTCGTAACGCAGGCGGTCGTTGTTGTAGTTCGCGCCGGCACCGCAACCCAGTGCCAGAATGAGATCCTGGATCTCCTGGTTCTCGCGCATCTTGTCGGAGGTGGCGCTGGCCACGTTCAGGATCTTGCCGCGCAACGGCAGGATGGCCTGGGTCTCCCGGTTCCGTGCGGCCTTGGCCGAGCCGCCGGCCGAGTCGCCCTCGACCAGGAAGATTTCGGTACCGACGGAAGAGGAACTTGAGCAGTCGGCCAGCTTGCCCGGCAGACGAAGCTTGCGGGTGGCGGTCTTGCGCTGTTGCTCGCGATCCTGGCGGCGGCGCAGGCGCTCGTCGGCCTTGGAGATCACGTGTTCCAGCAGAACGTTACCGGCTTCCTTGTCGCCGATCAGCCAGTGCTCGAAATTGTCGCCGACGATCGTCTCGACGACCTTGGTCGCCTCGACGCTGACCAGCTTTTCCTTGGTCTGGCCCTGGAACTGCGGTTGTTCGATGAAGACCGAGACGAGGGCTAGAGAGCCCTCGATGACATCGTCGGCCGTGATGATCGAGCCCTTGCGGTTGCCGGTCAGCTCGGCATAGCGTTTGAGGCCACGTACCAGCGCACTGCGGAAGCCCGATTCGTGCGTGCCGCCTTCGGACGTCGGCACGGTGTTGCAGTAGGAGCGGACGAAGCCTTCCTCGTCGTTCGGCCACCACACCGCCCATTCGACCTTGCCGTTTCCTTCGCCCTTGGCCTCGCCGGCAAAAGGCTGTGGGACGACGGTGCCACGCTGGCCGATCTCGGAGGTGACATAGTCCTTGAGGCCGCCGGGGAAATGGAACGTTTCTTCCTCGGGAATCTCGCCGCTTTTCGGGAGCAGGGACTTGTCGCACTTCCAGCGGATCTCGACGCCACGGAACAGGTAGGCCTTGGAGCGCACCATGCGGTAGAGGCGCTCGGGCACGAACTGCTGCTTGCCGAAGATCTCGGCGTCGGGATGGAACGTGACCGTGGTGCCGCGCCGGTTGGAAGCGGCGCCCATCGGCTTCAGTTTCGACACCGGAAGGCCGCGCGAGAAGTTCTGGGCCCAGGCCTGGCGGTCGCGGGCAACTTCGACCAGGAGGTCGTCGGACAGCGCATTGACGACCGAGATGCCGACACCGTGCAGACCGCCTGACGTGGCGTAGACCTTGCCGTTGAACTTGCCGCCGGAATGCAGCGTGGTGAGGATGACTTCGAGGGCCGACTTGTTCTTGAATTTGGGGTGCGGATCGACCGGGATGCCGCGGCCGTTGTCGCGCACCAGGATCTTGTTGCCCGGCAGCATCTCCAGCCAGATCGTGTCGGCGTGGCCGGCGACGGCCTCGTCCATCGAATTGTCCAGCACCTCGGCCACGAGATGATGCATGGCCCGTTCATCGGTGCCGCCGATATACATGCCGGGGCGCTTGCGGACGGGCTCCAGGCCCTCCAGCACCTCAATGTCCTGCGCCGTGTAGGAATTATCCTTCGGACCCGCGGCACGCTTGCCGCCGCCAGACCGATCGAACAGATCGCCGTTTCGTGCCATGCCTGCTTCTTGTCTTTCCGCGGCCGCGCGAGGGGATCGCTTGGTGGCCGGTTGGGCATGGGTATGGTAGCAAAACCGCACGAAATCAACCACATCCGGTGAGGAATCGATGTCCGAAAGTCGCCGCGATCCGATCGTAAGGACCGTTCCCCAGCCTGCCGACATGAACGGAAATGGCGACATTTTCGGCGGTTGGGTGCTGAGCCAGATGGATATCGCGGGCGGCTCGCTCGCGGCCCGGGTGGCGAAGGGGCGGGTGGCGACGGTCGCCATTACGGCCATGACCTTTGTCGAGCCGATCAAGGTGGGAGACATGGTGTCGATCTATGGAGAAGTCGTGAAGGTTGGCCGGACGTCGATAACCATCGGCCTCGAAACCGTCGTCCAGCGCCGCCATGAGGAGACCGACATCCGGGTTACGCACGGCACTTTCGTGTTCGTGGCGATCGACGGCGACGGCAATCCGCGCCCGGTGCCGCAGGACGGACCCGCCCAGGTCGCTGTCGCATGAGACGGCTGCTGGCCCCGATCGTGGCCGTGCTGGCGATGCTGGCACCGGCCATGGCCTTCGCCCACCCGCACATCGTCGTGCAGCAGGTGGTCCGCATGATCGCCAAGGACGGCAAGTACACGCATGTCGAGATCGAATGGCGCTTCGATCCGTTCTCCAGCGAGGTCGAGATCCCGCTGATCGACGAGGACAAGAACGGCAAGTTCTCCGCCCGCGAGACCAAGCTCCTGTCCGACGAGATGATGCCGGAACTCGGCAAGTACGGTTACCTGAGCTGGATCAACACCGGCGCCAAGGATTTCCGGCCGCCCAAGCCACCGCAATTCTCCGCCCGCATCGACGACCCTGCGTCCTTCATTCCGCCGGAGTGGGACCGCAATGCCGGCGACAATGCCGGCCTGCCTATGCCGCCCAACAAGCGCGCCGACGGCGCCCAGGCCCCGCGCAAGCAGGGGCCGCGCAACCTCGTCTACGTCATGCGCTTCGCACTGCCCGAACCGTCCAAGCTCGTGTCGATCGCCACGTTCGATCCCGAGGACTTCATCCGCATTGAGGTCGACAAGGCCTCGGTTCCGGCCAACTGCACGCTCGGCAAGCATCCGACCCACAAGGCCGAGTTCGTGCGCGGCTATCCCATCTTTGCCGACGTGGTGACATGCCAGCTTCCGTGAAATCCTCCGCCTTGCGCTCGCCTTTCCTGTGGCTGGGAATCGTCCTGCTGATCGCCCTGGGCGGAGCGCTGGTGTTTAGCGACAGCGTCGCAGAATTGGCCCGTTACTCCGCCGAGTACCAGCGACGCATCAACCAGGTTCTCTCCACGTCGCTGCGGGACGTGCAGTCCGGTACGGGCTCGCTCGCTCTGTGGACCCTCGTCACCGTCTGCTTCGGCTATGGCGTCGTTCACACACTGGGACCGGGCCACGGCAAGGCCGTGGTCGTGGCTTACTTCCTCGACAGCACGCGCCCGCGCGCCTGGATCGAGGGTATCTTCGCCGGTGGCTGGATCGCCTTCACCCACACGCTGGCGGCGCTCCTGCTGGCGGGCGCGCTCAAGCTCTCCTCCACGGTCGGCCTGTTCGGCGCGATGCGCGAGGTCCGCAACGTCGAGATCGTGTCGTACACGCTCATCCTGCTGGTGGGCCTGTGGCGGCTGTGGGCCGGAATCACGGGGCGCGTGCACGAGCACTGGCACGGCGATCATGACCATGGCCCTGAGCATGGACACGGTCACGGACATTCCCACGGCCACGACCATGAACATGGCCACGACCACGGGCATCATCATCACCACGACCATGAGCCGCCGCAGCGGACGATCGCGGGCTGGCTGCTGCTGACCGCGGCCGGTATCGCGCCCTGCGCCGGCGCACTGGTCATCATCCTGCTGTCGATTGCGCTCGACGTGCTGTGGGCCGGCGTCGTCGGTGTCATCGCCATCGCCATCGGCATGGCGGTCACGCTGGCCGCCATCGGCATGGCCTCGATGGTGGCGCACCGGCTGATCATCGGCGACGGCCGCTCGCAGGAGATCGGGCGCTTCACCGCCATCGCCGCCTCGCTGATCGTCATCGCAACGGCCGGTACGCTGCTGCTGGGCTCGCTCGAACGCTTCTTCCGCTGAGATCGCGAGTGGCCGAGATCAAGGCGCCCAGCCGGACTTCGAGACCCCTGCTGGGCGTGCTCTTCATGTGCACGGCCTGCGCGCTGTTCCCGATCATGAACGGGCTGGTGAAGCTGCTGGCCGCCACCTACGACCCTCAGGAGATCGTCTGGTTCCGGATCATCCTGCATCTGGTGCTGGTGGCCGCGGTGTTCATGCCGCGCATGGGGCTCGGCCTGCTGCGCACGCGCCGTATCGGCACGCAGTTCGTCAGCTCCGTGATGATGATGCTTTCGACCCTGTTTTTCTTCTCGGCGGTGAAATCCATACCGGTCGCGGAGGCCATCGCCGTCACCTTCGTGGCACCGCTGGCGGTCGTGCTGCTGGCCTGGCCGCTTCTGGGCGAGCGCATCACTTTCTTCCGGATGGCCGCGGTGATCGTGGGCTTCGCCGGAGTCCTGATCGTGATCCGGCCGGGCAGCGCGGTCTTTCAGTGGCAGTCGTTGCTGCTGCTCGGGAGCGCCGTCTGCTACGCGATGTACCAGATCCTGATCCGGCGTCTCGCGGGCATCGACGCGCCGGCCACGTCGATCTTCTACAGCGTGCTGCTGGGCGCGATCATCATGTCGGCCTGGCTGCCCTTCCACTGGAAGACGCCGACGGGCTGGATCGACTGGGCACTGCTCTGTTCGCTGGGGGCCCTGGGCGCGCTGGGGCATTACTGTGTCGCCAAGGCCATGACCTATGCCTCGGCGAATTTCGTGGCCCCGTTCAACTATACGCAGATGATCGGCTCGGTCATCGTGGGTTACCTGATGTTCGCCGAGGTGCCGGATTTCTACACCTGGCTCGGGACGGCCGTGGTGGTCGGCGCCGGCTTGATGGTGGGCTGGCACGGGCGCAAGCCGCAAAAGAGCTGATGGGGAGAGAGCATGCCGTATCTCGTTGCTGCCGACCTGCCGGTCGAGCCGGCTGGAATCCGCTTCCGTAGCCTGCTCGAACGGCCGCAGATCCTGCGCATGCCGGGGACGCACAATGGCATCGCGGCCCTCCAGGCGGAGCGCGCCGGGTTCGAAGCGCTCTACCTCTCTGGCGCCGCGATGTCGTCCTCCATGGGCCTGCCCGATCTCGGTGTCATCACGGTCGACGAGGTCTGCTTCTTCATCCGCCAGGTGGCGCGCTCCTCGGGCCTTCCGGTCCTGGTCGATGGCGATACCGGCTACGGAGAGGCGCTGAACGTCATGCACATGGTGCGGGCCTTCGAGGAGGCGGGCGCGGCGGCCGTCCATCTCGAGGACCAGCTCCTGCCGAAGAAGTGCGGCCACCTCAACAACAAGAAGCTGGCCGAGCCGCACGACATGGCGGCCAAGGTCGCTGCCGCTGCCAAGGCCCGCCGGAACCTCTTCGTCATCGCTCGCACCGATGCGGCGGCAAGCGAAGGCATCGATGGTGCCGTGGCGCGGGCGAAGCTCTACATGGAAGCCGGCGCCGACGCGATTTTTCCCGAGGCCCTGCACAGTGCCGAGATGTTCCGTGCCTTCGCCAAGGCGATGCCCGGCGTGAAGCTGCTGGCCAACATGACCGAGTTCGGCCGCACGCCGTTCTTCACCGCGTCGGAGTTCGAGGCGATGGGCTACAGCATGGTGATCTGGCCGGTCTCGGCCCTGCGTGCGGCGAACAAGGCGCAGGAGGGCGTCTACGCGGCCATCCAGCGCGACGGCGGCACGCAGAACGCGATCGACCGCATGCAGACGCGGCAGGAACTCTACGACACGATCCGCTACCACGAATACGAGGCGCTCGACGCATCGCTGGTGAAGACGGTGGTGCCGCAGGGCATGCCGCAGCGGGGCTGAGCAGCGAAGGGTCCCTCGCTTTCGCTCGGGATGACACCGTTTTTGTTGTTGCGGCTTCGTGCCAAGCGCACGCGGTCAGCTACAACAAAATAGTCATCGCGAGCGAAAGCGAGGGACCTTTCGCTTTTCTCTTACAAACCTAGCGCCGACAGGTCCGGCGCGCGCTTGTGGAAGTCGGTCGCATCCTGCAGGGCCTTGCCGATTTTCAGCACCGTGCCCTCTGCGTAAGGCTTGCCGAGAAGCTGGATGCCGATGGGCAATCCCTTGGAGAAGCCGTTCGGCAGCGACAGGCCGCAGAGCCCGAGATAGTTGCCGGGGCGCGTCATCAGAGAAATCGCGGGAGACAATTCGTCGACCTCGGCGACGGGAATCGCGCCCGAGGCCAGCGTTGGCGTCAGCAGGGCATCGTAGGGCGCCATCCAGGCATTGAAGGCGGCACGGCGCTCGGCCATGCGGCGCAGTTCCTCGGCATAGAGGGCCGGGGCGAAGGTCTTGGCCGCCATCGCGCGGCCACGCACGCCGGCGCCGATCGGCTGGTTCATGTCCTCTATCCAGCCGCGATGCAGCGACCACAATTCGGAGGCCGAGATCGAGCCTGCGCCGACGCCGAGATTGAAATACCACTCGGGAATCTTCACCGGCTCGACGATGGCGCCGAGCTGCTCCAGAGTCCGGGCCGAGGCCAGCCAGGCATCGATCACGTCGGCATCGCAGGCGGGCAGCGCCGAGGCGTCGGGCAGGGCGATGCGCATGCCCTTGATCGAGCCGCCCTTTGTCGAGGCGGTGAAATCCTCGAGCGGCTGATGCAGCGTCGTCGGATCGCGCGGATCGGGCGCGGCGAGGGCGTTGAGCATGAGCGCGCAATCCTCGACCGAGCGTGTCATCGGGCCGATCGAATCGAGCGTCCACGACAGCAGCATCGTGCCGTGCAGGCTGATCCGGCCGAACGTGACTTTCAGGCCGACCAGCCCGTTGAAGGCGCAGGGAATACGCACCGAGCCGCCGGTGTCGCTGCCGATGCCCGCGGGCGTCAGCCGCGCGGCGACGGCGACGCCGGTGCCGCTCGACGACCCGCCCGGCGTGCGATGGGTCTTGAGGTCCCACGGATTCCACGGCGTGCCCATCAGCGGGTTGGTGCCCCAGCCGCCGAAAGCGAATTCTACCATGTGCAGCTTACCGAGCGGCACCATGCCGGTCGCGGTCAGCCGCTCCACGGTGTTGGAGGTCTCGGTCGCGACGCGCTTCTCCCACATCTTCGAGCCGCCGGTGCCGATGCGGCCGGCGATGTCGCAGAGATCCTTGTAGGCGATAGGCAGGCCGTGCAGCGGCGGCAGCGGAAAGCCGGAGGCGCGGGCGGTGTCGGCGCCGTCGGCCAGCGCGCGCGCTTCCTTCGCATAGAGCTCGTTGAAAGCGTGCAGCTTGCCGTCCGCCTTCTCGATGCGGGCCAGCAGCGCCTCGACGATCTCGCGCGAGGAGAAGCGCCTGGCCGCGAGGCCGGCGGAGAGTTCCGTCAGGGTGAGTTCATGCAGAGACATCAGTAGGTTGCCCGTCCACCAGAGAGATCGAAAACTGCGCCCGTCGCGAATGTGCAGTGAGAGGATGCGAGCCAGGCGACCATCTCGGCCACTTCCTCGACCTCGCCGAAGCGGCTCATCGGGATTTTCGAGAGCATGTAGTTGATGTGCTGCTCGGTCATCTGGCTGAACAACTCCGTCTTCACGACCGCTGGCGCAACGCAGTTCACCAGCACGCCGGTCGTAGCAAGTTCCTTGCCGAGCGACTTGGTGAGGCCGATCACGCCGGCCTTCGAGGCGGAATAGGCGGAGGCGTTGGGATTGCCTTCCTTGCCGGCCACCGAGGCGATGTTGACGATGCGACCCCAGCCGCGCTGCACCATGCCCTCGACCACGACGCGGTTGGTCAGGAACACGCCGGTCAGGTTGATGTCGATCACCTGTCGCCAGGCATCGACCGGATACTTGGCCACGGTGGTATTCGGGCCGGTGATGCCGGCGCTGGCGACGAGAATGTCGGGCGGCGCGAGCAGTTTCTCGGTCTCGGCGAGGGCCTTGGCGACCTCCGCCTCGCTGGTCACGTCGACCGCGACGGCAACGGCGCCCTTCAGCGCGGCGGCGGACTGCCTGGTGCGGTCTAGGTCTCGGTCCCACAGGGCCACGCGCCCGCCGCCGGCGGCGATTTTCGCAGCGCACGCCAGGCCGATTCCCCGCGCGCCGCCGGTCACGATGGCGGTCCGGCCCGCGAACAACCCATCCTCCATGACATCCTCCCAAATCCTTGAATTATCTTGCGATTCCTACCATATCGGCGCGCTGGACCATCCGCTACACTGGCGCTCCAGCGATCCCTCGCGTTTTCCGGGAGTTTCATGCCTTCGCCCATGCCGGCGTCCATCGACGCCACCGTCGAGCTGCTGAAGGGCGGCGACTATATCGCCGACCGCAGCCTCGCCACCGTCCTCTATCTCGCCCTCAAGCTGGGGCGGCCGTTGTTCTGCGAAGGTGAGGCGGGTGTCGGCAAGACCGAGATCGCCAAGGTCCTGGCGGAAACCCTTAAGCGGCCCTTGATCCGCCTGCAGTGCTACGAGGGGCTCGACGTCGCCTCGGCAGTGTACGAGTGGAACTATGCCCGCCAGATGATCGAGATTCGCCTGGCCGAGGCGCAGGGCGTGCACGACCGCGGCGAACTCGCGGCCGACATCTTTGACGAGCGCTTCCTGATCCGGCGTCCGCTACTCGAGGCGCTGCAACCTCATGTCGGCGGCGCCCCGATCCTGCTGATCGACGAGCTGGACCGCACCGACGAGCCGTTCGAGGCCTATCTGCTCGAAGTCCTCTCGGACTTCCAGGTGACGATTCCGGAACTCGGCACGATCAAGGCGGCGGAACGACCCATCGTCATCATCACGTCGAACCGTACGCGCGAAATCCATGACGCGCTGAAGCGGCGCTGCTTCTACCACTGGGTCGACTATCCCGACCTCAAGCGCGAGCTGGAAATCCTCAAGGTCAAGGCGCCGGGCGCCAGCGAGCGTCTGTCACGCCAGGTGGTGGGCTTCGTCCAGGAGCTGCGCAAGCTCGACCTGTTCAAGGCGCCGGGCGTCGCCGAGACGATCGACTGGTCGACCGCCCTGTCGGAGCTCGACGTCCTCGACCTCGATCCGCGAACGATCAACGACACGCTGGGCGTGCTGCTCAAGTACCAGGACGACATCCAGCGCCTGCAGGGCTCGGAAGCGGCCGAAATCCTGCGCAAGGTGAAGTCCGACATCGCCGCCCAGCCGCTCGGCTGAGCGGGAGGATGGACGCGCTTCCCGATACGCCGCCGGCACCGGCCCCCGGGCCGGGGCCCCGCGGCGGCAAGCTCGCCAGCAACATCGTGCACTTCGCGCGGACCTTGCGCACGGCGGGCCTGCGGGTCGGGCCGGGACAGATCCTGCGCGCCATCGAGGCGGTCGAGGCTGCCGGCATCCGCAACCGCGACGACTTTTACTGGACGCTCCATTCGGTCTTCGTGAACCGCCGCGACCAGCGCGAGATCTTCGACCAGGCATTCCACGTCTACTGGCGCAATCCGCGCCTGCTCGAGAAGATGATGGACATGCTGCTGCCGCAGATCGGCGTGCCGGCCGAGCAGGACAAGGGCAAGCAGCTCAGCCGCCGCCTGCAGGAAGCGCTGCAGCCTGGGCAGGGCGAAGCGCCGGAGCAGTCGGAGGAGCCGCCGGAAGTCGAGGTCGAGGCGACCTTCACCGTGTCGGACCGCGAGGTCCTGCAGACGCGCGACTTCGAGCAGATGTCGCAGGCCGAGATCGACGCCGCCCTGCGCGCCATCGCCCGCCTGCGCCTGCCGGTGCCGGAGCGCCGCACGCGCCGTTACCAGTCAGCCCGCCGGGGCCCGCGCATCGACTTCCGCGCCTCCCTGCGTCGCGCGATGCGGCCGGAAGGGCTGACGGAGCTGTCACGGCGCGAACCGCGCCGCCGGCCGCCGCCGCTGGTCATCCTGTGCGACATCTCCGGATCGATGGCCCGCTACACCCGGATGTTCCTGCATTTCATGCACGCCATCACCAACGACCGCGACCGGGTCTATTGCTTCACCTTCGGCACGCGCCTGTCGAACGTGACACGGGCGCTGCGCAATCGCGACGTCGACATCGCCTTGCAGAAGGCCTCGGCGCAGGTCGAGGACTGGTCGGGCGGCACGCGCATCGGCCAGGCGCTGCACGAGTTCAACAACAGGTGGTCGCGCCGCGTGCTGGGGCAGGGGGCGGTCGTTCTCCTCATCACCGACGGGCTGGATCGCGAGGGCGCGTCCGGGCTGGATGAGGAAATGGAACGCTTGCATAAGTCCTGCTCACGCATGATCTGGCTCAACCCGCTCTTGCGGTACGGCGGTTACGAGCCCAAGTCTCAAGGCAACAAGGCCATGCTGCCGCATGTCGACGAGTTCCGGCCGGTGCACAATCTGGAAAGCCTGTCGGGCCTCATCGAGGCCCTGGGATCGCGCACCGTCGGCGCCGACCGGCGCCTGGCGGGATGGCAGACCGACCTTCGCAAGGAGTAGACCATGAGCGACGCGCTGGAAGTTCTCGATCAGGTCGGCAAGTGGAAGGCCGACGGCAAGGGTGTCGCCGTCGCCACCGTGATCGTCACCTGGGGATCCTCGCCACGACCCGTAGGCAGCCAACTCGGCGTCGACGACAAGGGAAACATGGTCGGCTCGGTCTCCGGCGGCTGCATCGAAGGCGCGGTCGTCAGGGAAGCGCTCGACGCCATCAAGGACGGCAAGCCGCGGCTGCTCGATTTCGGCGTCACCGACGAGCAGGCCTGGGATGTCGGCCTCGCCTGCGGCGGCAAGGTCCAGGTCTTCGTCGAAAAGGTGAACTGATGAAGACCGAGACTCTCGCCGCGCTGCAGGAAGCTCGCGCCAACCGGCGGGCGGTGACGCTCGCCACCCGCCTGAGCGATGCCGCCGAAGCACTTGTTTATCGCGACGGCGCCAAGGGCGAACTCGCGGGTGAGGGCGCGCTCGTCGCGGCCGCGCAGCGCGCCATGGACATCGGCAAGAGCGAGACGGTCGAGATCGCGGGCGCCAAGATATTCCTGAACGTCTACGTGCCTCCGCCCCGGTTGATCATCGTGGGCGCCGTGCACATCGCACAGTCGCTGGCGCCGATGGCGGCCATGCTCGAGTTCGACGTCACGGTCGTCGATCCGCGCGGCGCCTGGGCGACGACCCAGCGTTTCCCTGGCGTGAAGGTGATCCAGGATTGGGCGGACGAGGCCTTCCAGGCGATGGGCCTCGATGTGTCGACCGCCGTCGTGACGCTCACGCACGATCCCAAGCTCGACGATCCGGCGCTCGAATCGGCGCTGAAGTCCGACGTCTTCTATGTCGGCGCGCTGGGCAGCCGGCGGACCCACGCCAAGCGCAAGGAGCGCTTGGCCGAGGTCGGTATCACCGAGGAGATGTTCGCCCGCGTCCATGGGCCGGTCGGGCTCAACATCGGCGCCAAGTCGCCGGCCGAGATCGCCGTGTCGATCCTCGGCCAGATCATCGAGGTGCGGGCGCGCCGCCTCGAAGCGCTGTCGGTGCCGAAGGTCGCGGCAGCGTGAGATTCGGTGAGACACCGATCGACGAGGCCGCCGGCGCCATCCTGGCGCACAGCCGGCGCGCCGACGGCGTCAATTTCTCCAAGGGCCGCATCCTCTCGGACGAGGATGTCGCACGCCTGAAGGAGGCCGGTGTCTCGACCGTGGTCGCCGCGCGGCTCGACACCGACGACGTGCACGAGGATGAGGCGGCCGCAACGGTCGCCAGGGCGCTCGCGGGTGAGGGGATCGACGTCACCGCGGCCTTCACCGGCCGCTGCAATCATTTCGCCCGCGACGCGGGACTGGCGGTGCTCGACCAGGAGCGCATCGACGCGCTGAACGAACTCGACGAGTCCGTGACGGTCGCGACCTTGCCGCCGTTTGCCAGGGTCGAGCCTCGACAGATGGTGGCGACGGTGAAGATCATTCCCTACGGCGCCCCGAAAGCTGCCGTCGCACGCGCTGTCGAAGTGGCGGGGGCAGCCAACCAGCCGATGATCTCGGTCGCGCCGTTCCATCCGATGCGCGCCGGTCTGGTGCAAACGAAGCTCCCCGGCACGCGCGACAAGGTTCTCGACAAGGCCGTGGGCACGACGACCAAGCGCCTGACCTCGCTCGGCAGCACGCTGAACGGCGAGCGCCGCGTCGCTCACGATGCCCAGGCGATTGCCGGTGCTCTCGCGGAACTGAAGGCCGAGGGCTGCGACCTCTTTCTGATCGCGGGTGCGTCGGCCATCGTCGATCGCAACGATGTCGTGCCAGCCGGCATAGAGGCGGCGGGCGGCAAGGTCATCCATTTCGGCATGCCGGTCGATCCCGGCAATCTGCTGCTTACAGCCGAGTTGGACGGCAAGCCGGTGCTCGGCCTGCCGGGCTGCGCAAAGTCGCCGAAGTACAACGGGTTCGACATGGTGCTGGAGCGGCTTGCCGCGCGCCTGCCGGTCGGCCGCGCCGAGATCGTGCGCATGGGCTCGGGCGGCCTGCTGGCGGAAATTCCCAGCCGGCCGCAGCCGCGCGACGAGACGGATTCCGAGGAAACCGGTCCGCAGCAGGCGCCGCGCGTGGCGGTGTTGGTGCTGGCGGCCGGCCGCTCGACGCGCATGGGCGGGCCGAACAAGCTGCTGGCCGAAGCCGAAGGCGCGCCGCTGGTCGTCCATGCGGTGAAGGCGGCGCTTGCTTCGCAGGCGGTCGAGGTCGTCGTGGTGCTGGGCCACATGGCCGACGATGTCCGCGCCGCCGTTGAGAGAGCGGTCCAGCCGCGCTCGCGGGTGCGCTTCGTCACCAATCCGGATTTTGCCCAGGGCCTCAGCACCTCCGTCCGCACCGGTATCGGCGCATTGCCTACGACGGTCGATGCGGCGGTGGTCCAGCTGGGCGACATGCCGGGCGTTGGCGCGCCCCTGCTCAATCGCCTGATGGCCGCCTTCAGCCCGGTCGAGGGCCGCACGATCTGCGTGCCGACGGTGGGCGGCAAGCGCGGCAATCCCGTGCTCTGGGCGCGGCGCTTCTTTCCGGAGATGGCGAAGCTGTCGGGCGACAGCGGCGCCAAGCATCTGATCGGCGAGCATGCCGATCTCGTCTGCGAGGTCGAGATGACGGGCGAGGCCGCGATCACAGACATCGACACGCCCGAGGCACTGGCCGCCTGGCGGGCTCGGAGCACTGCATGAGTTTTTTCCGATGAGCTTCGACGTCGCCGCCGTTCGCGGCCAGTTCCCGATACTGTCCGAAATCATCGACGGGCTGCCGGTCCACTATCTCGACAACGGCGCCTCGGCGCAGACGCCGCTCGCGGTGATCGACGCCGTGCGCCACTACGAGACGACCGGCCGCGCCAACGTACTGCGCGGCGTGCATCGCCTCGCCGAACGCGCCACCGAGTCCTACGAGAATGCCCGCGCGCAGGTCGCGACATTCCTCGGCGTCCCGACCATGGAGATCGTCTTCACGGGCGGCTGCACGGCGGCGATCAATCTCGTGGCCTATTCCTACGGCTCGCTCCTGAAGCCGGGCGACCGCATCCTGCTGTCGGAGATCGAGCACCATTCCAACATCGTGCCGTGGCAGATGCTGCGATCGCGTTCGGGCATCGAGCTCGACATGCTGCCGGTCACGACCGACGGCCGCATCGACCTCGGGGCACTGCCGCACTTGCTGACGCCGCGCACCAAACTGGTGTCGCTGGCACACGTCTCCAACGTCACCGGCGCCTTGCTCGACGTGCGCGCCGTGGTGGAGGCGGCCAAGGCGGTCGGCGCCAAGGTGATGCTAGACGGTGCGCAGCGCGCGCCGCACGGGCCGCTCGACCTGCCGTCGCTGGGTGTCGATTTCTATGCCTTCGCTGGGCACAAGGCCTATGGGCCGAACGGGATCGGCGTGCTGTGGGGACGGCCGGAGCTTCTCGACGCGATGCCGCCCTTCATGGGCGGCGGCTCGATGATCGGCCGCGTGACCCTGGCCGAGACGACGTGGGCGCCGTCGCCGCGCCGCTTCGAGGCGGGGACCCCGGCGATCGGCCCGGCCATCGGTCTGGGTGCGGCCTGCGCCTGGATGCAGGCGCTCGACTGGACGGGCGCGCACGACCACGAGATGGCGCTGGTGCAGCGGCTCATGGACGGGCTGCAGAAGATCGACGGCACGCACATCTTCGGCCCGGCGAGCCTGCAGAACCGATATCCGGTCGTGTCGTTCATGCTGGACGGCGTGCATCCCCACGACGTGGCGCAGACGCTCGATTCGTTCGGCGTCGCGGTGCGCGCCGGGCATCATTGCGCGCAGCCATTGATGGATCGCTTCGACCTCGACGGCACGACGCGCGTCTCGATGGCGCCGTACAACGACAACAGCGACATCGATGCGCTGCTGACGGGTGTCGCGCATGCGGCGAAGACGCTGCGATGAGCGACCAGCTCTACCAGGAGCGCATCGTCGCTCTCGCAAAGGCGAAGATCGGGGCCGGCAAACTCGCCGAGCCGACGAAGACGGCGCGGCGCGACAATCCCCTGTGCGGCGATCGCGTGATCATCGACGTGCGTCTCGATGGAGAGGGGCGCATCGCCGAGATCGGCCACCAGGTGCGCGGCTGTCTCCTGTGCCAGGCCTCGGCCTCGGCGCTGTCCGCCGTCGCCGTCGGCCGGGATGCCGCCGGCATCGCCGAACTGCGCCACGACGCCGAACGCGCCCTGGGCCGCGAGGCCGGTGAGACGCATGAGCCTTTCGACGCCTTCGCACCGGTCGCCGCCCACAAGTCGCGGCAGGAATGCGTGCTGCTGCCGCTCGAGGCACTGAAGGACGCGCTTTCGTAGCTCGGCGCAGCGCGTCGGATAACGCAATGCGTCAGATGCAGGGAATATTGTCATCCCGAGCGCAGCGAGAGATCCTTAGCAACAGCCAATCAAGGATCCCTCGCTGCGCTCGGGATGACACGATTGTTTGTGTCCGCGCAGTGCGTCGGACCTAAAGGTACGTACACCTACTTTGGTCGCTCCACCGCCGTGCTTGTGTCACAGTCGATAGGCACGGTGCGCACGCATCCTGGGAGAGACCATGCGCCTTTTGATGAACGTCGTGGCTCTGCTGGGCCTCCTTGCGTTCCCGACCTTCGCCTTTGCCCAGGACCTCACGCTGAAGCGCGTCATGCTGTCGTCCGGCGGGCTGGGCTATTTCGAGTACGAGGCGACCGTCGAGGGCGACGCCACGCTGAAGCTCACCGTGTCGCTGGGGCAGGTCGACGACGTTCTGAAAAGCCTCGTGGTCTATGACGACAAGGGTGGCGTCGGCGGCTTGAGCCTGCCCGGACGCGAGCCGCTGGCGCAGGCCTTCAAGGACCTGCCGTTCGACCAGGGGTCGCTGGGTTCGCCGGCCGAGCTGTTGCAGACCCTGAAGGGCGCGCAGGTCACCGTCGGCGGCAGCCGCGCGCTCACCGGCCGCATTGTCTCGGTCGAGGAGGACACGCTCCTGCTGCCCGAGAACAAGGGCACGATGAAGCGCACGCGGGTCACGCTCTACACCGACCGTGGCCTGCAGCAATTCATCCTCGAGGAGGCCGAGAATCTGCAATTCGCCGATCCTGCGTTGCGCGACAAGGTCGGGCAGGCGCTGGTCGCGATCCAGGGCAACCGCGCCAAGGACGCCCGCACCATCGACCTCTCGATGCGCGGGCAGGGCAAGCGCACGGTCCGCGTCGCCTACATCGTCGAGGCGCCGGTCTGGAAGGCCTCGTACCGGCTGACGCTCGGCGCGGATCCCGCGGCGGCGCGCTCGGCGCTGCAGGGCTGGGCCATCGTCGAGAACATGAGCGGCCAGGACTGGAAGGATGTCGAGCTGACGCTCGTGTCGGGCCGGCCGGTCGCATTCCATCAGGCGCTCTACAACGCCTATTACGTGACCCGCCCCGAGATCCCTGTCGAGATCGCCGGCCGCCTGATGCCGGGCGTTGATCGCGGTGGTGTCGTCGCCGACCAGAAGCGTGCCAATGCGCCGCTGCCCATGCCGGCGCCCGCGCCGTACCGGGCGCAACAGGAAAGGTCCGTCTCGTCGCCCGCGATGGCGCCTCCGCCTCCGCCGCCTGCAGGCATGGCTGCCGCCGCGGAGCAGATCGAGGCCAGCGACGCCGCCACGCAGGTGATCTTCAAGTTCCCGCGCGCGGTCAGCGTCGAGAATGGCCGCACGCTCTCGATTCCCATCGTCGACCGCCAGGTGCCGGCACAGCGGCTCGCGCTCTATCAGGCCGACGCCGCAGCGCGCAATCCGCTGGCCGCGATCCGTCTGACCAACGACGGCGAATCGGGCCTGCCGCCGGGCATCATCACGCTTTACGAGCGCGATAAGGCCGGTTCCGTCTCCTATGTCGGCGACGCGCGGCTGTCGGGTTTCCCGGTCGGCGAGACGCGCCTGCTGGCCTATGCGCTGGACGAGAAGATCGTCATCGAGCGCGACGTGGCGCAGGCCGAGCGGGTGGCGTCGGGCACCATCGCCAACGGGGCGCTCCGGCTTTCGCGCGTCATCCGCCAGACCACCGTCTACCGCGTGCGCGGCCCGGCCAAGGAGCCGCGCCAGCTCGTCGTGGTGCAGCGTCGCCTGCCGGGCTGGACGCTGACCAAGCCCGAAGCGAAGGACGTCGAGCTGAGCGAGGGCAATTACCGCATCCCGTTCCAGCTTCCGGGCGGCGACCAGACGCAGACCTTCGAGGTCGTGCAAGAGCAGACGCAGCAGCAGGAGATCCGGCTGGTCGAGAGCGCGGCGGAACAGATCCGCGTCTATGCCCAGGCCCGCGAGTTCGACGCCAGGACGCGCGAGGCGCTGACCCGCGTGCTGCAGCTCCAGCAGACCGTAGCGGAGGCCCAGCGCAAGGTGGCGCAGGTCGACGCCGAGCGGCAGGCGATCGTGCAGGAGCAGGCGCGCCTGCGCGAGAACCTGGCGCGGGTTCCGGCCAACAGCGACCTGCAGCGGCGCTACCTCGCCACGCTCGACAAGCAGGAGACCGACCTCGAGGCGCTCGCCAAGCGCCGCGCCGAGGCCGACAAGGCCGTCGAGGAAGCCCGCGCCGCGCTGCGCACCTATGTGAGCCAGCTCGGCTGATCTCGAGAAGGATCCCTCGCTGCGCTCGGGATGACACGAACATTGTCATCCAGAGCGCAGCGAGGGATCCTTTCGACTAACCCGCCCTTAGCGTCCTCACCGCGTCGTCGCGGCGGAACAGGTAGAGCAGGGCGCGCAGGGCTTGGCCGCGCTCGGTCTGCAGGTCCGGATCGCGGGCGATCACCAGTCGCGCATCGTCGCGCGCGGCTTCCAGCAGATCGTTGTGGATCGCCAGGTCGGCCAGGCGCATGTCGGGCAAGCCGCTCTGGCGGGTGCCCAGAAGCTCGCCGGCGCCGCGCAGCTTGAGATCCTCCTCGGCGATGCGGAAGCCGTCCTCCGTCTCGCGCATGATCGCGAGGCGCGACTTGGCGGTCTCGCCGAGCGGCATGGCGTAGAGTAGCAGGCAGGTCGACTTGGCGCTGCCGCGCCCCACGCGACCGCGCAGCTGGTGGAGCTGGGCGAGGCCGAAGCGCTCGGCATGCTCGATCACCATCACCGTCGCAGCCGGCACATCGACACCGACCTCGATCACGGTCGTGGCGACCAGGATCGACAGGCGGCCGTCGGCAAAGGCCGCCATCGTGGCCTCGCGTTCCGCGCTCTTCAGCCGTCCGTGCAGCAGCCCGACCTTGCCGGGGAAGCGGTCGCCCAGGATGCGGAAGCGCTCCTGCACGTTGGCGAGGTCGACCTCCTCCGATTCCTCGATCAGCGGACAGACCCAGTAGACTCGCGCGCCGGCGGCGATCTGGCGGCCGATCCCCTGCGCCACCTCGCCGAGGCGTTCGAGCGGAATGGTGCGCGTGTCGATCGGCTGACGGCCCTTGGGCTTCTCCGTCAGCTTGGAGACGTCGAGATCGCCGTAGGCCGCCAGCATCAGGGTGCGCGGGATCGGCGTCGCTGTCATGACGAGGAGGTCGACGGCATGGCCCTTCGACGACAGCGCCATGCGCTGGTGCACGCCGAACCGGTGCTGCTCGTCGACCACCGCCAGGGCGAGGTCGGCGAACTCGACGTCCTCCTGCACCAGCGCATGCGTTCCGACCACGAGCTGGATCGTGCCGTCGGCCAGGCCCTGCAGGGTCTGCTTTTTGGCCCGCTGGCCGTCGCGGCCGGTCAGTAGCGCGATCCTCACGCCGGCGGCTTCCGCCAGCGGCGCGATGGTTGCGAAATGCTGGCGCGCCAGCAGCTCGGTAGGTGCCATCATGGCCGCCTGCGCGCCGGCCTCCACACAGATCAGCATGGCGAGCAGGGCGACCAGCGTCTTGCCGCTGCCGACATCGCCCTGCAGCAGGCGCACCATGCGCTCCTCCTTACCGAGATCGTCGGCGATCTCGGCGATGGCCTGGGTCTGGCTGGAGGTCAGCTCGAAGCCCAGCGAGGCGAGGGCGGCCAGGCGCAAGCGGCCGTCGCCCTTGGTGGAATGGCCCGCGAGCGTGCGGTTGTGATGGCGCACCAGCGCGATGGCGAGCTGGCTGGCCAGCAGCTCGTCGAAGGCGAGGCGGGCGCGGGCCGGGTGGGCGGGCGACAGGTCACCCGGCTCCCCGGGCGCGTGGGCGCGGGCGACCGCCGTCTTCCAGTCGCTCCAGCCCTGCTTCCTGTGATAGGCGGGGTCCTGCCATTCCGGCAGCGCGGGCGTGCGCTCGACGGCGGCGGCAGTTGCCTTCTGCACCGGCCGCTGCGTCAGTCCAGCGGTGAGGCCGTAGAGCGGCTCGACGCGCAGGATCGACGGGCGTTCGTCGAGCGGCACGACATGGTCGGGGTGCGTCATCTGCACCTCGCCCTGGTAGATCTCGACCTTGCCGCTCACCACGCGGGTCTCGCCGGGCGGCAGCAGCTTCTTCAGATAGTCTTCGCGGCCATTGAAGTAGGTCAGGCAGAGGCGGCCGGTGTCGTCGCTGCACCAGACCTTGTAGGGCTGACGCGGACTGTGCGGGACGATGTGTTCCTCGACGACGACGGTTAGCGTTGCCACCTCGCCGCCACGCGCCTGGGCGACATCGGGCGCATTCCGGCGATCGATCACGCCAGCGGGCAGGTGCCAGAGCAGGTCGACGACCAGCGGGCCTGCAAGTTTCTCCACGAGCGTCCCCAGCCGCGGTCCGATTCCGGGCAGCGACGTGACCTGGGCAAAGAGAGGGGTAAGGGCTTGCGGGCGCATGGTTGGCTTGATCAGGGGCTGCGTGACTTCGCCATCGCCGCCGCCTATATGCTACGCCCCTTTTTGGTCCGGGACTGGGGAAAACATGACCGCCGACACGGATCTGGTAACGCGCCGGAAGCGTTTGCTGTACCGCAGCACCTATCGCGGCAACAAGGAGAACGACATCCTCCTTGGCCAATTCGCGCGCGCCCACATCGATGAATTCGGCGCCGCGGAGCTCGACCAGTACGAGCGCCTGCTCGAGGTGGGCGACAACGACATCTACGACTGGGTGTCGGGCAAGACCGCGGTTCCGGCCGATCACGACACGCCGGTGGTGCGCAAGCTTCTGGCGTTTCGCGTGAGGTTCTAGTGTCCCTGCCGTTCGTGAACGCCCTGGCAGCGATTCCCCGCAAGCAAGGCAAGTGGACGATCGCGGGCCTCCCCGAGGGCGCCGATGCGATGGTCCTCTCCGAGCTGGCGCGCGCGACCGGCGGTGCGGACATTCTGCACGTGGCGCGCGACGGGCAGCGGCTGGAACGGCTGCAGGACGGGCTGCGCTTCTTCAGCCCCGAACGTGAGGTGCTGGTGTTCCCGGCCTGGGATTGCCTGCCCTACGACCGCATGTCGCCGCATCCCGACATCGTGGCCGAGCGGCTGGAGACGTTGAGCCGGCTGGCGACCCCCAGGACGCCCGGCGCGCCCGCGCGGATCATCCTCGCCTCGGTGGGCGCGGCCCTCCAGCGGGTGCCGCCCCGGAGCCTCTACGCCGAGGCCGCCACCATTCTGCGCAAGGGCCAGACGGTCGACGTGGCCTGGCTGACGAAGTTTCTCTCCGAGAACGGCTACGGCCGCGCCGAGACGGTCATGGAGCCGGGCGAATTCGCGGTGCGCGGCGGGCTGTTCGATCTCTTTCCGCCCGGCACGACCGAGCCGCTGCGCCTCGACCTTTTCGGTGACACGCTGGAAGCGATCCGCTCATTCGACCCGATGAGCCAGCGCTCCACCGGCAATCGCGACGAGGTCGTGCTGCTGCCGGTCAGCGAGGTGCTGCTCACGCCCGAGAGCATCGAGCGCTTCCGTAGCGGCTATCGCGAGCTGTTCGGCAACGTCTCGGGCGAGGACCTGCTCTACGAGGCGGTGTCGGCCGGTCAACGCCATGTCGGTGTCGAGCACTGGCTGCCGCTGTTCCACGACCACATGGAGACGCTGCTCGACTATTGCCCCGGCGCCCTCGTCACGGCGGACCATGAGGCGAGCGAGGCCCTGACCGCGCGCTACGAGCTGATCGCCGACTACTACGACGCGCGCCAGAAGACCGGCGCCAAGGGCGGCATGACGGGGGGCGCGGATTACAAGCCCGTCCCGCCGGAACGGCTCTACATCAAGCCATCCGAGTGGGATCGCCTGCTGGAGGGCCGCGCGGTCGCGCAGTTCTCGACGTTCGATTCCGCTCCCGGTTCGGTCAACACGATCGATCTCGGCGGCCGTCGCCACGAGGGCTTCGCCCAGGCGCGTACGGCGCAGGGCGTGAACCTGTTCGACAAGGTCGCCGAGCATGTGAAGGCCGCCAACGTCGCCGGCCGCCGCATCGTCGTCGCGGGCTACACCGACGGCTCGACGACCCGCCTGCAGCATCTCCTGCAGGAACACGGGGCTACCACACCGGTGATGGCCGCCGATTACGCCATGGTGCAGGCGCTGCCGGGGGGCGTGCTGGCCATAGCGATCTGGCCGCTGGAGCATGGTTTCGTGCTCGACGGGCTGGAGGTCATCGGCGAGGAGGACATCCTCGGCGACCGCCTGTCGCGTCCCGCCAAGAAGCGGCGACCCTCGGAGCGCTTCATCGCGGAAGCCTCGGCGCTGAGCGACGGCGACCTGGTGGTGCATCGCGAGCATGGCGTCGGCCGCTACGAGGGCCTGGTCACGCTCGAGATCCAGAACGCCCGCCACGACTGCCTGCGGTTGACCTACGAAGGCGGCGACAAGCTCTTCGTCCCGGTCGAGAACATCGACGTGCTGAGCCGCTATGGCGTGGGAGAGGAGGGGGCCGTCCTCGACCGTCTGGGCGGTGTCGCCTGGCAGTCGCGTAAGGCACGGCTGAAGCAGCGCATCGCCGACATGGCCGACCGCCTGATCCAGATCGCCGCCGAGCGCGCGATCCGGCGCGGCGAGACGCTGAGCCCGCCCGAGGGCCTCTACGAGGAATTCTGCGCGCGCTTCCCCTATGCCGAGACCGACGACCAGCTCCAGGCCATCTCCGACGTGATGGACGACCTGTCGTCGGGCAAGCCGATGGACCGGCTGGTCTGCGGCGACGTCGGCTTCGGCAAGACCGAGGTCGCCTTGCGCGCGGCTTTCGTGGCGGCCCTGTCGGGCAAGCAGGTGGCCGTGATCGGACCGACGACCCTGCTGGCCCGCCAGCATCACCGTACCTTCGTCGAGCGTTTCCAGGGCATGCCGGTGAACATCGGCCGCCTGTCGCGCCTGGTGCCGGCCAAGGAGGCCAAGGCCACCAAGGAAGGGCTGAAGGACGGCATCGTCAACATCGTGTGCGGCACGCACGCGCTGCTGGCCAAGAGCGTCGAGTTCAAGGATCTCGGCCTGCTGATCGTCGACGAGGAGCAGCATTTCGGCGTCGGCCACAAGGAGCGGCTGAAGGAGCTGCGCGCCGACGTCCATGTGCTGACGCTGACCGCGACGCCGATCCCGCGCACGCTGCAGCTCGCCCTGACCGGCGTGCGCGACATGAGCTTGATCGCCACGCCGCCGGTCGATCGACTGGCGGTGCGCACCTTCATCACGCCCTTCGACGCCGTTACGATCCGCGAGGCGCTGCTGCGCGAGCAGTTCCGCGGCGGCCAGACTTTCTATGTGTGCCCGCGGGTCGAGGACCTGGCCTCGGTCGCGGCGGAGATCCGCGAGTTGGTGCCGGAGATTCGTCTGGGCATGGCGCACGGCAAGATGGCGCCGACCACCATCGAGAACACGATGCAGGATTTCGTCGAAGGCAAGTTCGACGTGCTGCTCTCGACCAACATCGTGGAAAGCGGCCTCGACATCCGCAATGCCAACACGATGATCATTCATCGCGCAGACATGTTTGGCCTCGCGCAGCTCTACCAGCTGCGCGGCCGGGTCGGCCGTGGCAAGACGCGCGCCTATGCCTATCTCACCGTGCCGCCGGGACGGGCGTTGAACGAGTCGGCGGCCAAGCGCCTCGAGGTGATGCAGACGCTCGACACGCTGGGCGCGGGGTTCCAGCTCGCCAGCCACGATCTCGACATCCGCGGCGCCGGCAACCTGCTGGGCGACGAACAGTCGGGGCACATCCGCGAGGTCGGCATCGAGCTCTACCAGCAGCTCCTGGAGGAGGCCGTCGCGGCGGCGCGCGGCCGCTCGCAGGAAGCCGAGAAGTCGGAATGGTCGCCGCAGATCAATCTCGGCATTCCGGTTCTGATCCCCGAGGAGTACGTGGCCGATCTGTCGGTGCGCATGGGCCTCTACCGGCGTCTGGGCGGTCTCACCAACCAGGGCGAGATCGATTCCTTCGCCGCCGAACTGGTTGACCGGTTCGGCCGCATGCCGGTTGAGGCCGAGTTCCTCCTGAACACCGTGGCCCTCAAGCTCCTGTGCCGCGCCGCCCATGTCGAGAAGATCGACGCCGGCGAGAAGGCCGTGGTCTTCAGCTTCCACGACAACAAGTTCGAGAGGCCCGACCGCCTGATCGGCTGGATCCAGAAAAACGCGCCGCTGGTGAAGCTCAGGCCCGACCACCGCGTGATCGTGATGCGCGTCTGGAAGGACGAGCGGCAGCGGCTTTCGGGCGTGACGTCGATCGTTTCTTCGCTGGCGAAACTCGCCGCTTAGGCGACTTCTTCGGTCTGGGCTTCGCTTTCGGTTTCATCAGGGCCCTGGCCGTGCGCCGGGCGCAGCGCAGCAGCCAGTCGCTGAGACGTGTATCGCCCGAGGCGCGCGCCAGGGTCACGGCGCCCACGGCGAGGATGGCGATGGCCGTTGCGTCGGCATCGAGCGCACGCCGCTTTCCCCTGGCAAGCTCGGCGATGACGCCATGGAGCACGTTGGCATAGGCGAGCCGCGCCGCCAGAGGCGCTCGCGCCACGTCGCCAGCGAGAGAGGCGAGGGCGCAGCCCTGCGCGCTGGCGGCGAGTGCCTCGCGGTCGAGATAGGCGTCCAGTACGGCTTCGGGTTTTTCGGCGGCGCGCAGCCTGGGCAGCAGCCCGTGCCCCATTCGCACGATCTCGGCGAACAGCGCCTCCTTCGACGTGAAGTGGGCATAGAAGGCGCCGCGCGTCAGCCCGGCCGCCAGCATGATGTCGTCGATGTTGGTTCCGGCGTGACCGCGCAGCCGGAACAGCCGCGCGGCGTGCTCGACGATCTCGGCCCGGATGGCGGCCTTGCGGGTGGCGCTGATGGGCATGATATGTCGATGATCATATCATATGATATCTGACATATGAAATGGCTGACTGCGCACGACCTCACCCTGAGGAGCGGCCGCAGGCCGCGTCTCGAAGGATGAGGTCAGTGGTGAATTGCCGAAGGTTGCTACGCGGTTGACTGTGCCGCGCTCGTGGCGGCGTCGCGTTCGGCGAGGTTGAAGACCTCGATGAAGGCGGGCGGGGGCTGGGCGCCGGAGACGGCGTACTTGCGGTTCACGATGAAGCAGGGCACGCCGTTGATGCCGAGTCGTCGCGCATAGACGTCGGAGGCGACGACCTCCTGGCGGCCCTCGTCGCTGGCGAGGTGGTGGCGGGCGAGGTCCTCCTCGATGCCGGCGCGAACAGCGACCTCGATCAGCGTATCGCGATCGCCGATGTCGAGCCCTTCCTCGAAATAGGCCTTGAACAGCTCGCCCACGACCTCGTCCTGCCGCTCGACCTTGGCGCTCCAGTGGACCAGCCGGTGCGAGAGCACGGTGTTGGGGGTGCGCTTGATGCGCGAGAACTGGAATTCGATGCCAGCCTCCCGGCCACTCTCGGCAATCGCCTGGTAGATCTGGCGCGGCCGGTCGCCGCCGCCGAACTTGGCGCGGACATAGTCGTCGCGCGTCATGCCCTCGGCCGGCATGTCGGGGTTGAGCTGGAAGGGACGCCAGGCGATCGCGACGTCCGTGCGGCCGCTCTGCTCCAGCGCGCGCTCGAAGCGGCGCTTGCCGATGTAGCACCAGGGACAGATCGTATCGGAGACGATGTCGACGTAGATCATGGCGCGAGTTTATGCCTTTCGCGCCAGTGCAGGAAGAGGCCGGCGGCGGCGGCCACGGCGAGCGCCCCGGTGGTCAGCCAGGCCGCGCTCGGCCAGCCGCCGGCCGCCACAAGTGCGCCGGTGATGGGCGGACCGAGAAGGCCGCCGATGTTGGAGCCCTGCATCAGCAGGCCGGTCGAGGCACCGGCCAGTTCGGGGCGCGGGGCATGGACCGGGATGGCGGTGAACAGCGCGCCGGGCACGACCCCGATCACCGCCGAATAGACCCCGGCCAGGACGAGCCGCAGCAGGTCGGGCACGCCGCTCACGAAGATGCCGGCGGCGCACAGGCTCATCGAGAGGCACGCACCGACGATAACCGCCACCCGCGGGACGCCACGGTGCAGCAGCCAGCCGGCGCCGAGATTGCCGGTGACGTTCAGGATGGCGACGGCGGCGGTGACGATGGCGGCGGTCGAGGTCGAATAGCCCAGCCGCTCGGTCAGCAGGGTCGGCAGGAAGCCGATGATGGCGAACCAGCAACAGGCATAGGCGCCGAAGCACAGGGCGATCGCCAGCGGGCCGCCGCTGGTTGCCACTTCCTTCATCTCAGAAAGCAAAGGCCGGGGCGTGACCGGGAGCGGGTCAAGTTCGCGCCGGGGAACGGCCAGCAGCAGGAGCGCCGCTGCCATCAGCCCCGCCGCTGCCGCCGCGACGAGCCAGACGATGCGCCACGAGGTGCCGGGCAGCACGACGGCCGCGATCACCATCATTATGCCGGATCCGGCCGGCATGTAGGTGCTCCAGATCGCCATGGCGAGGCGCTGGTCGGCGGCGCGCGTGATGCGCAGCAGCAGGCTCGGCACGGCCACCACGACGCTGATGAAGCCCAGCCCCTCGAGGATACGACCGACCAGCAGCGAGTCGACATTGGGCGCGAAGGCTCCGGCGAGGCTCGCCCCGCCGGCCAGCAGCGTGCCGAAGATCGCCAGCCGTCGGTGGCCGATGCGGTCGGCCGTCAGTGCGATCGCCATGCCGCCCAGCGCCGTCATCAGGTTGATGACCGATAGCAGCCAGCCCGCTTGTTCCAGCGTGGCGCCGAGATCGTCGCGGATCGACGGGAGGGCGGGGGGTGCCTTGCCGACCTGGAAGGCCGCGACCATGCCGGCCGCCACCAGCAGGGCGACCAGCGGCCATGGCGTGCGGGCAGGCGTCAGTATTGCACCCGCGCGGTGATGGCGCCGTCGACGACCATGTTGATGCCGGTGATGAACGAGGCGGGCGTGCCGGACAGAAACACGACGGCGTTCGCCACCTCTTGCGGAGTGCCCATGCGGCCGGTGGGGTTGCGTGCCAGCGAGCGCTTGTAGCGTTCGCTGCCGGCATCACGCTGGCGGCCCCAGGTGTTGCCGTCCTCGAGGATGGTGCCCGGCGAAACCATGTTGGCGCGCACGCCCTTCGGCGCCATCTCGATCGCCATCGACTTGATCATGGGCACCAGCGCGGCCTTCACCGAGCGGTAGGGCTGGGTGGGCCCGGCCACTTCGACCAGCGAGGTCGTACCGATGATGGTGAGCGTGGCGCCCTGGCCGCGCGCCTCGAGATGCGGCCGCACGTTCAGCACCGCGTTGACGGTAGCGACGAGGTCGATCTCGATGGCTTTGCGCCAGCCCTCGACCGTGTTGTCGGTGCCGAGTGCGCTCACGTTGGCGACGAAATGGTCGATGCCGCCGTCGGCCGCGAAACCGTCGATCCACGCCTTCAGCGCGGCATTGTCTGTGACGTCGAGCGCGGTACCGGTGGCGCGGCCCTGCTGCGATCGCCATTCGGCCTCGCGCTCCCTGACCAGCGCCGCATCGCGAGCGCAAAATCCCACGACCGCGCCCTCGGCCAGGAAGGTGTCGACGATGGCGCGGCCGATGCTCTTCGTGCCGCCAGTTACCATCACGCGCTTGCCTTTGAGACCGAGGTCCATGTTTCCTCCGAACGGGTCGCTCGCCTATAAGGCCGGCATGAAACAGTGGAGCGTCCGGCATGTCCAAGCGATTCGACCTTAGCGGCAAAGTGGCCCTGGTGACCGGCGCCTCGTCTGGTCTCGGCGTGCATTTTGCGCGCACGCTCGCGGAAGCTGGCGCCTCGGTCGCCATCGCGGCGCGGCGCGCCGACCGGCTGGCCTCTCTTCAGGCGGAACTGCAACAGGGCGGCGCCAGGGCGCTGGCGGTCGATCTCGACGTGCAGTCGGCGGCGTCGATCACGGCGGGCTTCGACAAGGTCGAGGCGGCTCTCGGGCCGGTCGACATACTGGTGAACAATGCCGGCATCTCGATCGTGAAGCCCGCACTCGACATGCCGGAAGCGGACTGGGATTCGGTCGTCGACACCAACCTGCGTGGCGCTTGGCTGATGACGCAGACGGCGGGCAAGCGCTGGGTGGCGGCCAAGCGGCCGGGCTCGATCGTCAACATCGCCTCGATCCTGGGTCTGCGCACGATCGGCCAGGTGGCGCCGTACAACGCCTCGAAGGCGGGTCTAATCCATCTCACGCGCGCGCTCGCTATGGAGTGGGCGCGCTACCAGATCCGCGTCAACGCGATCTGCCCCGGCTACATCGAGACCGAGATGAACGGCGACTTCTGGAAGACCCCGGGCGGCCAGCGCCTGATCGACCGCATTCCGCAGCGGCGCATCGGCCAGCCCGAGCATCTCGATGGCGCGCTGCTGCTGCTCGCGTCGGAAGCAGGTGCTTTCATGACCGGCAGCATCATCACCGTCGACGGCGGCCACACGGTGAGTTCGCTTTAGCTCACCACCCGTTGATGCGGTCGTAGACGTCCACCACCGACCTGCCGCCGTCGAGGTCGCTGTCGACGACGTAGTAGCGGTCGTAGGCCGCGGCGGTGATGCAGGCGTGGTTGGGCAGGATGCGCACGCGCGTGCCTACGGGGAGGTTGCCGTAGGGCAGCGGATCGTCGGCGGCGACGAAGCCGTGCTCCTGCGAGCATTCGATGACGGCCATGCCGGCGGCGGGCGGATCGGCGATGGTGCCGTACCCGACCTTGGGCTGGAACTCCTGCGCGCTGATGTCCTTGGAGAGCGCGAGTGCGCCGGCATCGACCAGCAGCTGGTTGCGATGCGGGTAGTGGCCGATCACCGAGGCCAGCACCGAGAGCGCGATGTCTCCCGCGCCGCACGAGCCGATATATTCCTGGTCGAGGTCGTTGAAGACATAGACGCCCGGCCGCATCTCGGTGATGCCGGTGAAGTCGCGCGAATGCATCGCCGTCGGCGTCGAGCCGCCCGAGACGATCGGGCAGGGAATGCCGGCTGCGCGCAGCTTTTCCGCCGCAGCCACGATGGCCACGCGTTCCTGCTCGGCGACGCCCGCGATCCCGTCGGGCGTGCTCTGGTGATAGGAGTGACCGGCATGGGTCATGACACCGGCGAGATCGACGCCCGGTGCCTCGTGCAGCGCGCGCGCGATGTCGAGCAGGCCGGGCAGGGCGGGATAGGGAAGGCCGGCGCGGCCACCGCCGCTGTCGATTTCGATGAATACGGAGAAGGTGTTGCCGTCTTTCGCCGCCGTGGCGATAGCCTTCGCGACGGCGAGATTGTCGGTAACGACTCGCAGGTTCACGCCACGCCGGCGCAGTTCGGTCACGGCCGCGAGCTTCGCGGGGATGATACCGACGCCGTAGAGAATGTCCTTGAAGCCGCCATCGGCGAAGTAACGGGCTTCCGCGAGCGTCGAGACGGTGATGCGCCCGTCATGGCCCTCGACGGCCATGCGGCCGATCTCGACCGACTTGGCGGTCTTGAGATGGGGGCGCAGCATCACGCCGGCCTTTTGGAGGCGCTCGCTCATGCGCTTGAGGTTGCGGCGCAGGATCGCCCGGTCGAGAATGAGCGCGGGAGTCGGCAGGTCGTCGATTGTCTGTGTAGCCATGGTGGCGATTCTAGCATGCCGATCGAAAACGAGCGTAAATTTGTCCTGAACGAACAGGCGACGGAGCTGGAGGCGGAGCTGGGTTGCCGGCCGGGGGTCGCTCGTCATCTGCTGCGGCAGGCCTATCTCGACACGCCGGGCCTGCGCATCCGATCGCTGGAAGGTGTCGGGAAGACCGAGCACGTCTTCACCTACAAGCGCACCATCGAGGGCCAGGTCGTCGAGATCGAGACCGGCCTCAGCGCCATCGACTTCGCGCGCTTGTGGACGCAACGCAAGGAGACGCTGGTCAAGGTCCGCTACTCATGGAGCGAAGGCCGCTATCACTGGGACGTCGACTTCTTCAAGCGCGACGACGCCTCGACCTATTTCGCCATGGCCGAGGTCGAGATGCCGGAAGAGCAGAACGAGCCACCGCCGCTGCCGTATTTCCTGGCAGCGCATCTGCTGATGACGGCGCCGGCGTTGGACCCGCGCTTCACCTCCAAGCGCATTGCCGACCAGACGCATGCCACCAAGCTGCTCGCCGACATTCGGGCGAACGGCGGGATCGCCTAGCTCTTCCGTGGCCTGATCCTCGGCAGTGTCACCAGCGACCAGGGATCGGGGAACTGGCCGACCGGGCAGTCGATCAGGAGCGGCGCGCCCTTGGCGATGCCGCGCGAGATCGCGGCGCCCAGTTCGTCGGGCGATCCGACACGCACCGCATCGATGCCAAAGCTCTCGGCCATCTTCACGAAGTCCGGATTGCGCAGGTCCGTGGCGATGGTGCGGTTGTTGAACGACTGCTGCTGGATGCGCTTCACGTTGCCGAAGGCACCGTCGCTGAACACCACGGCCACGACGCCGATCCCGTGCTGGGCGGCCGTCGCCATTTCCATCGCGGTGAACATGAATCCGCCATCGCCGCTGATCGACAGCACGGCGCTGTCGGGCTTGGCGATCTTGGCGCCGAGCGAGGTCGCGTAGCCCCAGCCCAGCGTGCCCTGGTAGCCGGGCGACAGGAAGGTGCGCGGCCTGTAGGTCGGCCAGGCGAAGCGGGCGGCGTAGCCCATCTGCGTCAGCTCATCGACCAGGATGCCGTCCTCGGGCAGGGCTTTTCGCATGGCTTCAAGGTAGGCGATCTGCGGCGCGAGCAGGTCGCGGATCTTCTTCGTGGACGCCGCCTTGATCTCGGCAACCTGCTCGGCCCGGCCGTTTCGCTTCATGTTGTGCTTGGCCAAATGATCGGCCAGCACCCTCAGCGTCGCCGTGGCGTCGCCCACGATTCCGATCTCCGGCTTGCGCTGGCGGTCGAGTTCCTCGCTGTCGGCATCGATGCGGATGATCTTCAGCGTGTCGTCGATGCCCCAGTTCTGCTGCTGCGGCTGCAGGCGCGTGCCGACGGCCAGCACGACATCGGCCTCGCCCCAGAACTGGTAGCCGGCCGGCGAGGTGATCGAGAGGCGATGACGGCCGTCGATCACGCCCTGGCCCATGCGGCCGGTCATCACCGGCGCATCGAGCAACTCGGCGATGCGCTGCACGTATTCACCTGCACCTTGGGCGCCCCCGCCGACGACAATCATCGGACGCTCGGCACCGCCCAGCAGCCTGGCGGCGCGCTCGACCCCGTCCTCGTCGACCGGGCAGGGATCGGCCAGCGCGGCCGTGCCGATCAGCTCGACTGGCGCACGACGCGCCCAGGTGTCCATCGCGCATTCGAGAGCGACCGGACGCTGGCGTCCCGAGAGCAGGCGGCGGAAGGCTTCGTTCACGAGTCCCGGCGCGGCACTGGGAGAGGGGATGCGGTCGGCCCACTTGGTGAGGCCGCGCATGATCGCCAGCTGGTCGGGCAGTTCGTGCAGCAGGCCGACGTTGCGGCCGATCATCGACTGCTGGATCTGGCCCGTGAGCGCCAGCACCGGCGCATTGACCGCATAGGCAGTCGACAGCGCCGCCGTCGTGTTGAGAAAGCCCGGTCCGGGCACGACCACGTAGGCCGAGGGCTTGCCGGAGGCCATCGCATAGCCCAGTGCCATGTAGGCGCAGGCCTGCTCGTGGCGGGCGTGGATCGGCCGGATGGCGTTGGTGCGATCGTAGAGGGCGTCGAAGAACGGATCGTTCTGGACGCCGGGAAGGCAGAAGAGGGTGTCGATGCCGTTCACTTCCAGCATCGACACGACGGTTTGGGCGGTGGTGAGGGTTTGCATGCCCTCAGTCTACACGCGCCAGGCCGGGTCCGCGCTACTCCACGCGCGCGCCCGATGCCTTGATGATCGGCGCGAGACGGGCTTCCTCGGAATCGCGGTAGGCCAGGGTGTCGGCCGGGCTGCGCCAGATTGCAATGGCGGCCTGGTCGAAGAACTTGGCCTTGAGGTCTTCGCTCTCCAGCGCCTTCTTCGACAGATCCGACAGTCGGGTGACGATCTCGGGCGGCAGCTTCGCGGGGCCCGTGAGCGTGGTCCACGAGTTGATGTCGAAGCCCGGCAGGGTCTCGGCGATGGCGGGCACGTCCGGCACGACCGGGCTGCGCTTGGCGGAGGTTACGCCCAGCGCCCGTACCTTGCCGGGGCGCGCCTGGGCCAGCGCGCCGGGGATGTTGTCGAAGATCATGTGGATCTGGCCGGCCAGCAGGTCCTGCATCGCGGGGCCGCCACCGCGATAGGGGACATGGATGATGTCGACCTTGGCCATGAGCTTGAACAGCTCGCCCGACAGATGCAGCGTCGTGCCCGATCCGGCCGAGCCGTAGGAATACTTGCCGGGGTTCTTGCGCAGGAGCTCGATCAGCTCAGGCACGGTCTTGGCCGGCACATCGAGATTGACCACCAGCATGTTGGGCAACTGCCACATCGTCGAAATGAATGTGAAGTCGGTCCTGGCGTTGAACGGCAGCTTCGCATAGAGCGTCGGCGAGATGGCATGGCTGGCGATGCCGCCGAGGCCCAGCGTGTAGCCGTCGGGCGGTGACTGGGCGAGGGCGTCCATGCCGACATTGCCGCCGGAGCCACCCTTGTTCTCGACGATCCACTGCTGGCCGCTCAGCTCGCTCATCTTGGCGCAGAACATGCGCGACAGCGTGTCGGTGGCCCCGCCGGCCGGGAACGGATTGATGTAGCGGATGGTCTTGTTGGGATAGGTGCCCTGGGCATTCACGATGCCCGGAGCGGCGAGGGTTGCCGCGGCGATTCCGCCCACGACCGTGCGGCGTCCGATCAGACGCTTGCCGATTGTCATTCTTGTTTCCTCCCTTTGACGGCAGGGAGCGTGCCAAAAACCGGACCTGCCGTCGATGGGGGAGGCCCGAATGCCTTAATAAAGTCCCGGGATTGTGTCCGGTTTGGGGCGTAGCCGGCCTTGCCACTGCCTTCCAAATATCTGAAAAGTCGCCTCCATTGGGTACATTCGCCGATCAGGTGCAAAATGGCTTTGGGGGCCATCGCGCACCGGCAAGAGGAATGGTCATGTGGGGTTTTGAGCGTTGGGTCGCAGCGCGCTGGGTTGCCCGCGGCGCTGCCTTGGGAGCGCTGTGTTCCGTGGCCGCGACGCCGCTCGTGGCGCAGCAGCGGCCTGCAAGCCAGCCTGTACCGGCAGGCCAGGCGCAGCCCGCGCCCGCGCAAGCCGGGCCCGCCAAGCCGCAGGGGCAGGCCGCCCAGCCGGCGCAGCAGACCGCGACGAGGAAGGCCAGGAAGCCGGGCGAGCCCTCGGAAGTCGATGTCTGCTACGGCATGACCGGCGCCAGCGCGGAGGGCAAGATCGAGGCCTGCACCGACGTGATCGACAATGGCCTGGCTTCGGGCGGCGCGCTCGCGCTTGCCTATCTCCATCGCGGCATGTCGTGGAAAGGGCCCGACAGCGACAAGCGCTCCAAGTCCGACTTTCGCACGGCCGTGCGCATGTACAACGACGCCGTCATGGCGCAGCCGCTCAACCCGCATCTCTACATCCAGCGCGGCGTCGTGCATCAGACGATCGGCGAGGCCGATCGTGCGATCATCGACTACAGCGATGCCATACGGCTCGCGCCGCGCGATACGCTTCCGCTGATCAACCGCGGCGTCGTGCTCTATACGCGCAAGGACAACAACGAGGGCGCGATCGCCGACTTCAACTCGGCGCTCAAGATCAACAACAAGGAAATCAGCGCCTGGACCAACCGCGGCATCGTCTATCGCAAGAAGGGCGACGTTAACCAGGCCATCGCGGACTTCACCACGGCCATCAAGATCCTGCCGGAGAAAATCCAGCCGGTATCGCTCACGATCGTGCCCGACTCGGTCACCAGCCAGCTCGCCAAGTCGCCGCAGCAGGAGGCCAACCGCATCGCGCTGCAGGCCGCCTTCGTCCATTTCCAGCGGGGCCTCGCCTGGTACGACAAGAACGACTACGACAAGGCGATTGCCGACTTCTCCGAGTCGATCCGCCTCAATCCGCGCGACGGCGCGCCCTGGGTCGGCCGCGGCGCGGCGTACATGTACAAGAACGACCTGAAGCAGGCGATTGCCGACTTCACGGAAAGCATCAGGCTGGCGCCCGGCCAGGCCTTCGCCCACATGCAGCGCGGCATCGCCTATCATCGCATCGGCGATTCCGACAACGCGCTCGCCGACTACACCGCCGCCCATGAACTCACGCCCAAGGACCCGAACCCGCTCGTCAATCGCGGGATCGTCTACTACACGAAGAAGGGCAAGTTCGAGGAGGCGGTCGCCGACTTCGATCTGGCGCTGAAGCTCAATCCAAAGGAAGTGAACGCCCTGATCAACCGTGGCGTCACGTGGCGGCAGCGCAACGATCCGGACCGCGCCATCACCGACTTCACGGAGGCCGTCCGGCTCGGGCTGCAGACGTCCGAGATCCTGAAGCTCACGCAGAAGGACAAGGACGGAAAGAAGGATCCGGCGGCGGCGCAGACCGCCGACCAGGTGGCCAATGCCTACTACCAGCGCGGCATGGCGATGATCGACAAGCAGGAGTACGAGGCGGCGGTCAAGGATTTCGAGGCCGCGCTAGAGATTAACGACAAGGAGCCGCGCGCCTATCTCGGACGCGGTGCCACCTACCTCAAGATGGACAAGACGGAACAGGCGGTGGCCGACCTCGACCGCGCCATCGAACTCGCGCCGGGCATGGCTTTCGCATACTTCGAGCGTGGCGCCGCCTATCACCGCATCGACAACTACGACAAGGCGATCGCCGACTACACGGCGTCGATCGAAATCGATCCCAAGGAACCGCTGGCCTATATCAACCGCGGCATGTCGAAGATCTTCAAGGACCGGATCGACGAGGCGATCGCCGACTTCGATGCCGCCCTCAAGATCAGCCCGGATGACATCAATGGGCTGATCCAGCGCGGCTTCGCCTACGGCCTGAAGAAGGACTATCCGCGGGCGCTCGCCGACATCGACGATGCGCTGCGCCTGTCACCGGGCAATCCGACGGCGCTTTACTACCGCGCGCAGGTCATGGCGTTCCGCGGCGATGCCGGCCGCGCAATCGAGGACTACACGCAGGCTGTCAAGACCGACCAGAAGAACCCGCGCATCTATGCCAGCCGCGCCAATCTCTACAGTAATCTGGGTGAATACGAGAACGCGATCGAGGACCTCGACCAGGCGATCCGGCTGCGCCCTCGCGATGCCAACCTGTACCTCAACCGCGGCATCGCCTACTTCAACAAGAGCGATTACGCCAAAGCCGTATCTGACTATGACGAGGCCCTGAAGCTCGATCCGAAGATGTCGCCGGCGCTGAACAACCGTTGCCTCACTCGGGCCGTGATGGGCTCCAATCTCGAGGGGGCGCTGGCCGACTGCAACGAGGTGCTGAAGCTTGTGCCGAACGATCCTTACGCGCACGACAATATCGGGCTGATCAATCTCAAGATGAAGCAGTACGACAAGGCGATCGCGCAGTACAATCTGTCGCTCAAGACAGATCCCGACCGCGCCCGCGCTCTCTACGGCCGCGGGCTCGCCCGGACGCGCAATGGCCAGGGGCCGGCTGGTATTTCGGACATGTCGACCGCGTCGGGCATCCAGCCGAACATCGCCGAGGAGTTCAAGCGCTACGGCGTCAACTGAAGCCGCGCGTTGTGCATGGTCCGGCTTCCCGATTATGAAGGAAGCCGGAGCGGCGCGATTGTCGGCGTCCTCCCAACCCAAAAGGGGGATTCGTCATGCTGTTCAACGGCTACATCGCCTCCACCGACCTTATCGCCATCGCCCTCGTGGTGATCTTCGGCCTGCTTGCCCTCGTGCGACGCCAGCGCCTGTGGCTCGCCGCCGCAACGATCGTGGTGGTGATCTGGGCCGTGATCCGCTTCATACGCCCCTTCTGAAGGTCGTCGGCGAGGCTAGTCGGCGACGGCGCCGGAGTCCTTCACCGCCTTGCCCCACTTGGGCACGTCGCGCTGCAGCACCTCGGTCAGACCTTGCGGCGATGAGGCCACCACCTCGAGGCCGATCTTCGCCAGGCGTTCGCGCGTCTCAGGCTCGCGCAACGTCGCGGTGATCTCCTGGTTCAGCTTGGCCACGATGTCGGCCGGGATGCCGGGCGGGCCCATGATCGCGAGCCAGCTGTCGCCCTCGAAGGCGATGCCGCCTTCTGCGAAGGTCGGCACGTCGGGCAGGGCGGGCGAGCGCTTCGAGGAGGCCACGCCCAGCGCGCGAACCTTGCCGGATTGGATGTGCGGCAGAGCGGTATTGACGCTGACCGCCGTCATCTGCACTTCGCCCGACAGCAGCGCCTGCACCGCCGGCGCACCGCCCTTGTAGGGCACGTGCACCATGTCGAGCCCGCCCGTGGCGGTGCGGAACAGCTCGATCGTGAGGTGCGAGCCGTTACCCGTTCCCGCCGAGGAGTAGGTGAGCTTGCCGGGCTGGCTCTTCACCAGCGCCACGAACTCCTTCGGCGTCTGCGCCGGCACCGAGGGATGAATCATGATTACCGTGGGGAAGGTGGCGGCCAGCATGACTGGCGTGAAGTCCTTGAAGACATCGTAGGAGAGCTTGCTGCCGTAGAGCGTCGGCGCGATGGCGTGCGTGCCGTTGTCGGCCACCACCAGCGTGTAGCCGTCGAGGGTGCTCTTGGAGACCAGCGCGCTGCCCACAGTCCCGCCGGCGCCGGTGCGGTTCTCGACCACGACCTGCTGGCCGATCCGCTCGCCGAGCTTCTGCGCCAGGATGCGGGCGAAGGTGTCGGAGTTGCCGCCCGGCGCATGTGGCGCCACCAGCCGGATGGTCCTAGACGGGAAGGGTGTGCCCTGCGCGAAGGCCGGCCACGCGCCCGCGGCGGCCGACGCACCGAAGAGTCCCAGCGCCTGGCGGCGAGTCGTCCTCGTCATTCCTGCTTCCTCCCGTTCTGCTTTTGCCGGAAGGCTAGCACGGCGCCGAATTCGACTCACGCGCACCCATGACCACGACAGCAACCGGCGCGGCCTGACCCGAGCTCGACGCCGGGACGATCCGCCGTTCCACGAGGTCACCCAGCTCACGGTGACGGTGCGGCATGCGCGGCAGGCCGCTCCCGCCGGAACGCACCGCCCCACGCCCTTGCACATTTAAAGAACGTTGAGTGAGAATGAGCGCTGAAACCGCAGAGCTGCTCAGCCCCCGATGAAAACCTCACGCGTACTGGCTTCGATTTTGTTCTTCGCCATAGGCCTTTTCCCTCATGCCGGTAATTCTCAGGGCATGCTGGTCGGCGCCGGCGGCCTTCAATGCTCTCAGATCACTACGGAAGAGGGCACCCATCGCGATGCAATGAATTGGCTCATCGGCTACCTCTTCGCCCGAGATCTTGAGGGCAATCCGGCCGGTGAGGCTGGCTATGTTCTCAAGGATCGCACATCCGAAGAACTTCTAACCCAATTGATCGCAACATGCCGGGCGCATCCATCTTTCAAACTCGAGCGTGCCGCTATTGAACTTCATTGGCAGCTCACCGCGGCGAAGAGAAAATTGCGGTAAAAAGCTGCGGTCATGTCGGCTTGTGAGCGTGCTTCAGCTCTAAAGTCACCTTCTGGACAAGCGCGACGACGAGACCTCGGAGGCCATCAATGCGGCGATCAGCGCGGTCGACATGACCCATTCGGGGGCAATTCGGCTTTCGTTCCGGCGCAGCCTCCGGTAAAAGGCCCGGAATTACAGGCCTTTTGGCGGTCTAGTGGATGGGTGGCCGAGCGGTTTAAGGCACCGGTCTTGAAAACCGGCGTGGGTTCACGCCCACCGTGGGTTCGAATCCCACCCCCTCCGCCATATTGCCGGCACCTCAGCCGCCCTGTTCCCGCCGGATGGCTTCGCGACGCAGCATGGCGCGCCATTCTGCGGGTGAGACGCATTTGTGGCCGTGGACGCCCAGCTTGCGTTCCATGGCCTCGCGCTCCTCGGAGGCGTAGCGCTCCTTGCTCCCAGGCAGGCTCCACGCCCAGCCGGCGGCGACCATCTTCTCCTGCAGATCGTCTTCACCTGCGAAGCACTGCGCCACCGGCGGATTGGTCTTCTTGTCGGTGTCGACCAGCCTGCAGTTGACCGGGCGGCCGGAGATGAAATCCTCCAGCGCCTTGCGCGCCAGCGGGCCGGCGCGCCACTGGCCATCGTCGCAGGTCTGGCTGCGCTCCGGTGCGTCGATGCCGAAAAGGCGGACGGTTTGCGGGCCGAACCTGACCGTGTCGCCATCCACCACGGTGAAGCGCGGCTTCGGCACCGGCGGCAGGACGGTGTCGTCGTCCGCGGACTGGGCGGCGGCGCTGGCCGTCATGGCCATCGTGGCGAGGAGGGCGGCGATTGCGACGGTTGGCCAGGAGTTTTCTTTGGACGACATGAATTGTGCGGCGGCGGCTGATGGGCGGCTTATAGCACCGCACAGCGCATCTGCCTGTGCCCTCATGGTCACACCCGCACTCTATCTTGATGACGCGCTACTCGCTGCGATGGTTCCCAGCGAACGCTTTTAGTTGTAGTGAGAGTGCGGGAACTTTTCGGGTGTGCATGGGACGGGGGTGGGACTTGGGGTCCGAAGCTCTCCCTCGCTTACTTTTCTATGAAGGCATGGCGGTCTCGTAAGCCCCGGCAGGGTTAGCGCGACTGCAATCCTGGGGGCTGTGCGATGTGTATCTTCTGTGGTGACGGCAAGGGCCTCTCGCACTGGGGCTGGGCGGGTTTCGAGAATTTCGCCGTTTCCGACACGCCGCCCGGGGCCGCTTCGCCCGGCGGTTCGTCCATCACTCCGACATCCGCAGCCGTCCCCGTCAGTTCCGACTTCGAGCGCGAAGTCACGTTCATCACGGGCGTCAACGCTGACGGTACGGTTTCGAACACATCCTACTGGGGCGCGCGCGCGGATACGGCACACAAGTGGGGGGCGACGACCGCCGGCACCGGCGCGTCGATCACCTACACGTTCGATGTCGCCTCGGCTTTCACCGACACCGAAAAGCAGACCTTCGTCACGGCGATGGACATGTGGTCGGCCGTGGCGAACGTCACCTTCTCGCTGGGTAACGATGCCGCCGACGTCAAGCTGGTGCGGGGCGCCGTGGGCAGCGGCGCAACCGCCGGGGGGCCGCATACCCAAGGGAGCGGCAGCACGCTGGGCCAGAGCAGTGGCCAGTGGATCGTCAACATGGAGACGAGCAAGAACGGCTTCGATCTCAGCGGCTCATTCACCACGGTCAACGGCTACGGGCTGAACACGATTCTCCACGAGGTCGGCCACGTCCTCGGCTTTGGTCACGGTGGCGACTACAACGGCGCGGTCGTTCCGAGCACGCAGCAGTTCAGCGCGTATGACGAACGCATGTGGACATCGATGTCCTACATCTGGTGGTCGCAGAGCACTACAGCCCTCCACAAAGACGACTACGACTACAAGGATACCAACTGGGTCAACGATTCCGGCGTCCAGATCGCAGCGGCAACGACGTGGATGCCACTCGACATCATTGCCATCCAGCGGCTCTACGGCGCGGCCGAGTCGTCGCCGTTCGACGGTGGCGAGGTATTCGGGTTCAACACCAACATCACTGGCTCGATCGCCAAGTTCTTCGATTTTACGATTAATACCAACCCGGTCATCACGATCTATGACGAGGGCACGGGCAACACGCTCGACCTCTCGGGCTTCGCGGACGATGCGGATGTCGACCTGGATGATGGCGGTTTCAGCAGCGCCGGCGGCCTCACCAACAATATCGGCATCGCCTTTGGCACCGTCATCGAGACGGCCATCACCGGTGACGGTGACGACACGCTGGTCGGTAACGAGCATGACAATATGTTCGACGGCGGCGCCGGGGCGGACTCCTTCGACGGCGGCGCGGGTTCCGACACCGTGACCTACGTGCGCTCGGATGCGGGCGTCGACATCGACCTCGGCCGCCAGGACACGCACGCCCCGTCGGGAGGGCATGCCGAGGGCGACAGTTTCACGTCCATCGAGAACCTGATCGGCAGCAATTTCGACGACCGGCTGGTGGCCGTCAGTGGCCTCGGCGGCAGCAAAATCGAGGGCCTCAAAGGCAACGACACGATCTTCGGCAGTGCCGAGAACGACACGATCCGTGGCGGCCGTGGCAACGACGTGATCGTCGGCAACGAGGGTAACGACCACCTGTACGGCGCCGATACGAACCTAATCGTCAATGGCGGCTTCGAAGTGGCGCTGGGCGTCAACGTCGGCACCGGCGGTTACACCGGATATGTCGGCGATCTCGAGGGCTGGGCCGTGCTGTCGGGATCCGGACGCGAGCTCCTCACGACCGGCGCAGTAGGGGCGTCACCCTTCGAGGGCAAGTACGCCATCGACCTCGACAGCTACGGCGCCGGTTCGAACACCAGCATCACTCAGGTGGTGAGCGGCGCCCAGGACGGCGTTATGTACCGCCTCGCATTCGACGCGGGCAAGTTCGATGCCGCGACGACCGCACGTTTCGAAGTCTATTGGGGCGGAACGAAGCTCTCCTGGTTCGAGACGCACCAGACCTATGTCGATCCCACAGTCGCCTACGTCACCCATTTCATCGACATCATGGGCGGCGCGGGCACGGCGGGCGAAAAGAACCGGCTCACCTTCGCCGAGATCGGCACAGCCGACGGGTTCGGCACACTGCTGGAAAATGCCCGCATGTACCGGGTGGAGGTCGGTGAGCCAAAGGCGGACGACTGGGATCCGAGTAGCGACGGCAACGATACCTTCGCCGCGGGTGCGGGCTCGGACGTGGTTTACGGCCATGGCGGCAACGACCGCGCGATTTTCGACGACTTGGCCGGCAACGATCATTTCAACGGTGGTTCCGGCGTCGACACACTGGTTATGGATTGGCATGCGGCGACGACCGCGATCGTCTATGACGCGCTGGGCGTCAACAATTCGTCCGAAATCGGCATGACCGAGAGCTACGAGCGCGCGTCCGCCGGCATCGGCGATTCCGTGCAGTATCTCTATTTCAAGGAGGTCGAGCGCTTCGAGCTCACCGGCGGCACCGTCGGTGATACGCTGCGCGGCGGCGAGTTCGACGACATCCTGGTCGGCAATAGCGGCGACGACATCCTCGTCGGAGGGGGCGGCATTGACGTCCTGAACGGCGGCGACGGCTTCGACCACGCGACGCTGAAACTGAGCGGCGGTACCAATGCGATCCGACTCGCCGACGCGATGGGCTCGGGTGGCGTCACCCTCAGCAACGGCATTCAGCTCATCTCCATCGAGGCAATCACCCTGGAGGCTGGCGACGGCGACGACTTCCTCGATGTCCGCGGCACGATCGTCAATCCGGTGGGGGATCCCTATTACAGCCGGACGGATACCTATTTCGCGGGCTTCGGCGGCAACGACACGCTGGCGGTCGACCTCGCGACGTCCTACGGCGCGACCTTCGACGGCGGGGCGGGGAGCCGCGACACGCTGATCATGGACTGGTCGGCCTCGCAGCGGGATGTCTATCGCAATGCCGGCGAGGACAATACCTACCGGAGCTTCTCGCATTCGGTGACGGTCCTGGTTGGCAGCCAATACGTCACCACCAATTATTACTACACGGCGACCTTCACCAACGTCGAACGGTTCGAACTGACCGGTGGCACCGCCAACGACACGCTGGCGGGCGGGGCGCTCGACGACGTGCTGAAGACCATCGCCGGCCGTGACACGCTGAGCGCCAGCTCGGGTGACGATCTCCTGATCGTCGACTGGTCTCAGATCGACCGGGCCATGGGCAGCTACGACGTCAACGGCAACGGCGGCGTGGCGCTGACCGGTTCGCTGGAAGCGGGTTACTCGGGCATCTATTTCGGCGACGACTGGCGCTACTACAACCGGGTCGACTTCAGCGGCATCGAGCGCTTCGACATCAAGAGCGCCGATCGCGACGACGGCATCCGCACCGGCGACGGCGACGACATCGTGTCGAGCGCCGGCGGCAACGACCATCTGATTACCGGCAAGGGCATCGACATCGTCGACGGCGGCTCCGGCAGCGACCGCTGGGAGGCGGACAAGTCGTTCGCAACGGCTTCGCAGGTCATCGACATCGACCTCAACCGGACCGGCGTTCAGCTCACCTATCTCGGTGACGCGACGGTGCGCGGCATCGACATGCTGTCTCTCAGGACGGGTGCGGCTGCCGACACGGTCCTGACCCTCGCCACCGTCACTGCCAACACCAGCACGCACGGTCACGACGACCAGATCTACACCAACGATGGCAACGATGCCGTCACGGTCACGGGCGGCCGCGACCTCGTCTCCATGGGCGCCGACACCGACACGCTGACAGTCGACTGGTCGCTGATCAACCGGTCCATGGGCACCTACGACGTCAACGGCACCGGCGGCGTCGTGCTCACCGGGTCGCTGGAGACCGGCTACTCGGGCATCTATTTCGGTGACGACTGGCGCTACTACAATCGTCTCGACTTCAGCGGCGTAGAGCATTTCATCGTCCGCACCGGAGACGGTAACGACGGCATCCGCACCGGCGACGGCAACGACACCGTCAGCTCGGGCGCGGGCAACGACCATCTGATCACCGGCAAAGGCATCGACGTCATCGACGGCGGCGCCGGTTCCGACCGCTGGGAGGCCGACAAGTCGTTCGCGACGTCGGCCCAGGCGATCAGCATCGACCTCAACCAGGCCGACACGCAGCTTACCTACTTGGGCGGCGCGACGGTGCGCGGCATCGAGATGCTGACGCTCAAGACCGGCGCAGCCGGCGATACGGTCCTGACCTACGCGACCGTCGTCTCCAACACCTCAACGCACGGCTTCGACGACCAGATCGAGACCAACGATGGCAACGACGCCGTCACCGTCACCGGCGGCCGCGACTCTGTCGCCATGGGCGCGGGCACCGACACGCTGACTGTCGACTGGTCGCTGATCGGTCGATCGGTCGGAACCTACAATTCGGTTGGCGGCGGCGGCGTGGTGCTGACCGGATCGCTGGAAGAGGGCTACTCGGGCATCTATTTCGGCGACGACTGGCGCTACTACAATCGCCTCGACTTCAGCGGCGTCGAGCATTTCAACTTCCTCAGCGGCAGCGGCCATGACGGCATCCGCACCGGCGACGGCAACGACACCGTCAGCTCGGGCGCGGGCAACGACCATCTGATCACCGGCAAGGGTATCGACGTCATCGACGGCGGGGCCGATGTCGACCGCTGGGAGGCCGACAAGTCGTTCGCGACATCGGCACAGGCGATCAACATCGACCTCAACCTGAGCGGGGCGCAACTCACCTATCTCGGCGGCGCGACGGTGCGCGGCATCGAGATGGTGACCCTGAAGACCGGCGCGGGCAACGACACGATCAAGACTCTGGCGACCGTCACGGCCGATACCAGCAGGCATGGTCACACCGACCTGATCGAGACCAACGACGGCAACGACGCCGTCACTGTCACCGGTGGCTACGACACCGTTGCCATGGGCGCGGGCACCGACACACTCACCGTCGACTGGTCGCTGATCGGCCGGTCGATGGGCACCTACAATGCGGGCGGCGGCGGCGGCGTGGCGCTGACGGGCTCGCTGGAGACCGGATACTCTGGCATCTACTTCGGCGACGACTGGCGCTACTACAACCGCGTCGACTTCAGCGGCGTCGAGCATTTCGTCATTCGCGGCGGCGCCGGCAACGACGGCATCCGCACCGGCGACGGCAACGACACCGTCATCAGCGGCGCCGGCAACGACCATCTGATCACCGGCAAGGGCATCGACATCGTCGACGGCGGAGTCGACGTCGATCGCTGGGAGGCCGACAAGTCGTTCGCGACGTCGGTCCAGGCCATCGACATCGACCTCAACCGGAGCGGCGTGCAGCTCACCTATCTGGGCGGCGCCACGGTGCGCGGCATCGAGATGCTTACCCTAAAGACCGGCGCGGGCAACGACACGGTGAAGACGCTGGCGACCGTTGTCGCCAATACCTCGACCCACGGTCATGACGACCAGATCGAGACCAACGACGGCAACGATGCGGTCACGGTCACGGGCGGTCGCGACCTGGTCGCCATGGGGGCCGGCACCGACACGCTGACGGTCGACTGGTCGCTGATCGGCCGGTCGATGGGGACCTACAATGCGGTCGGCACCGGCGGCGTGGTGCTGACCGGATCGTTGGAAGAGGGCTACTCGGGCATCTTCTTCGGCGACGACTGGCGCTACTACAACCGCGTCGACTTCAGCGGCGTCGAGCATTTCATCGTCCGGGGCGGCAGCGGCCATGACGGCATCCGCACCGGCGACGGCAACGACACGGTCACCAGCGGCGCCGGCAACGATCACCTGCTGACCGGCAAGGGCATCGACATTGTCGACGGCGGGATCGGCGACGATCGCTGGGAGGCGGACAAGTCTTTCGCGACGTCTGTGCAGGCCATCGACATCGACCTCAACCGGACCAGCGTCCAACTCACCTATCTGGGTGGCGCCACCGTGCGTGGCATCGAGGCGGTGACGCTCAAGACCGGCGCCGGCCATGACGTGGTCAAGACCCTGTCCACGGTGCTGGCCAACACCTCGACCCACGGGCACGACGACCAGATCGAAACCAACGACGGTGACGACAGCGTAACGGTCACGGGCGGTCGCGACGTGGCCGCAATGGGGGCGGGCAGCGATACGCTGATCGTCGACTGGTCGCTGATCAACCGCGGTTTCGGCTCCTTCGGCTTTACGGGATCCCTGGCGGACGGCTATTCGGGCGCCTTCTTCGGCGACGACCCGCGCTACTACAATCGCGTCGACTACAGCGGCGTCGAGCAATTCGTGCTTCGCGCCGGTGGAGCCAACGACACGATCCGTGGAGCCGACGGCGACGATACGTTGAGCGGCGGCGGTGGCAACGACGATCTGGGCGGCGGCCTTGGCGACGACCTGCTGGTCGGCGGTCTCGGCCTCGACACGCTGGACGGCGGCGATGGTATGGACACGGCCGACTACAGCGACAAGACGACGGCCGTCGTCGTGACGCTCAACGGCGCCACCGCCGCCACGGTGACGGTGAACGGCGTGGCCGAAGACACGGTTCGCAATATCGAGAGTGTGATCGGCGGATCCAACAAGGATATGCTGACCGGCGATGCGCTTGCCAATCGCCTTGTTGGTGGCGCCAACAACGACACACTGACGGGCGGCGGCGGCGAGGACATCCTCGACGGTGGAGTCGGCCTCGATACCGCCAATTATGGCGACAAGACGGTATCCGTCGTCGTTACGCTGGACGGTACGACCGCTGCAGGCGTCGTTGTCGGTGGCATCCTGGAGGATACTGTCCAGAACATCGAGAACGTCATAGGCAGCTCGGTCTCGGACATTCTGACCGGGGATTTCCTGAGCAATCGCCTCGAGGGCGGTGCGGGTGACGACGTGCTGAAGGGCGGCGCAGGTAACGACGCTCTCGAAGGCGGGCTCGGCGTCGATACGGCCGACTACAGCGACAAGACCGTATCGGTCTCGCTGACCCTCGCAACCTCGACCCCCGCGAGTGTAACGGTGGGCGGCATCGCCGAGGATACGGTACGCTACATCGAGAATGTGATCGGCGGCTCCGGCAACGACACCATCACCGGCGACAAGTACGCCAATGTGTTCCGGGGCGCCGCCGGCGACGACGTGCTGGATGGTGCGGCGGGCGTCGACACGGCCGATTACAGCGACAAGACCGCCTCAGTGGTGGTCGCGCTTGCGACCTCCACGGCGGTCGACGTGCGGGTCGGCGGCGGCGTCGAGGATTCGATCCGCAACATCGAGAATCTCGTGGGCGGATCGGGCGACGACACGCTGACTGGCGACAGTCTTGCCAATCGCCTCGAAGGCGGCGCCGGTGACGATGTCCTGAGGGGCGGCGCGAGAGCTGACGTGCTCGACGGGGGCGCGGACGTCGACACCGCTGACTACGGTGACAAGCTGGTCTCGGTGGCGCTGACGCTCAACGGTGCGACGGGTGCGCTCGTAAAGGTGAACGGCGTCTACGAAGACACGATCAGCAACATTGAGAACGTGATCGGTGGTTCCGGCGCCGATGCGCTGACTGGAGACGGGCTGGTCAACCACCTCGAGGGCGGTGCCGGGGACGACGTGCTCAAGGGTGCCGGCGGGAGCGACCTGCTCGACGGCGGGATTGGCATGGACACCGCCGATTACAGCGACAAGACCAGCCCGGTCGTGGCGACGCTGAACGGCGCGACGGCGGTCGACGTTCTGGTGAACGGCGTGACTGAAGATTTGATCAGCAACATCGAGAACCTGATTGGCGGGTCAGGCGTCGATACACTGACCGGCGATACCCTCGCCAACCGCTTCATGGGCGGCGCGGGCAACGACGTGCTCGATGGCGGTGCAGGCAGCGATACCGCGGACTACAGTGAAAAGGCGGCCTCGATCGTCGTGACCCTGGCCGGCGGGACGCCGGTCACGGTCATGGTGAACGGTATTGCCGAGGATACGATCAGCAACATCGAGAACATTGTCGGTGGCAACGGCAAGGACACGCTGACCGGAGACGCGCTTGCCAACCGTCTCGAAGGAGGGGTCAACAACGATGTGCTGATGGGCAGCGGCGGCGCGGATGTCCTCGACGGGGGAATCGGCATCGATACGGCCGACTACAGCGACAAGACTGTTGCCGTGGCGCTCATACTGGCAGGCGCAACGCCGGTCGGCGTCAAGGTCGACGGTGTGCTCGAGGATACGATCAGCAACATCGAGTACGTGTTCAGCGGGTCGGGTAACGACACGCTGGTCGGTGACGGTCTGTTCAACCGCTTCGAGGCCGGCGCAGGCGACGACTTGATGCGCGGCGGCGGGGGCGCAGACTTCCTGGATGGCGGTGCCGGTATCGACACGGCCGACTACAGCGACAAGTCAGTTGCGGTTTCTGCAACGCTCGCAGGCGCGGGTGTCAGCACCGTGACGGTCGGCGGCGTGGCCGAGGACACGATCCGCAGGGTCGAGAACGTGACTGGCGGGTCCGCCGCCGACACATTGACGGGCGACTTGCTCGCCAACCGCTTCATGGGCGGCGCGGGCAACGACGTGCTCGATGGCGGTGCGGGCAGCGACACCGCGGACTACAGCGAAAAGGGGGCTTCGGTCGTCGTGACCCTGGCAGGCGCGGCACCGGCCACGGTCATGGTGAACGGCGTTGCCGAGGATACCATCCGCAACATCGAGAACATCAGCGGCGGCATTGGCAAAGACATGCTGACCGGCGACGCGCTTGCCAACCGGCTTGAAGGAGGCTTCAACAATGACGTGCTGATGGGCGGCGGTGGCGCGGACGTTCTCGATGGAGGGAGCGGCATCGATACCGCCGACTACACCGACAAGACCGTCAGCGTAGCGGTCAGCCTGGCCGGAGCTACTCCGGTTGACGTCAGGGTGAACGGCGTGATCGAGGATACGATCGTCAATATCGAGTATGTATTCAGTGGATCGGGCAACGACACTCTGATCGGCGACGGACTTTTCAACCGATTCGAGGCCGGCGCCGGCGACGACTTCCTGCGGGGGGGCGGTGGCGCGGACTTACTGGATGGCGGCGCCGGTATCGACACAGCCGACTACAGCGACAAGTCAGCTGCAGTTTCCGCGACGCTCGCAGGTGCTGGCGTGAGCACCGTTACTGTCGGCGGCGTGGCCGAGGACACGATCCGCAACATCGAGAACCTGATCGGCGGCTCGGCCAACGACACGCTGAACGGCAGCACGGCGGCCAACCGGCTGGACGGCAACACCGGCAGCGACGCGCTGATGGGGGGTACCGGGGCCGATACGTTCGTGTTCAGCACCGCGCTGGGACCGACGAACGTCGATTCGATCCTCGACTTCGCCGTCGGCGTGGACCGGATCGCGCTCGACGATGCGATCTTCACCGCGTTCGCGGGGCAGCCGCTGGTCGGTGCGGTGGCGTTCCACATCGGCAGTGCAGCGCACGATGCCGACGATCGCATCGTCTACGATTCGGCGAACGGAAGCCTCTACTACGACGCCGACGGCATGGGGGGCGGGGCGGCCAAGGCCTTCGCGATGCTGTCGACGGGGCTTGCGCTGACGCAGAACGATTTTCTCATCGTCTGACGGGGATGCCATAGAGTCTGCAAGATTGACCGGCAAAAAGGCCGCATGATCACCCGCAGACTCCTGTGCGCCGGCGCGGCGCTCGCCCCGTTTCCCCTGGCATTTCCCGCCGCCGCTCAGACGTCGGGGCCGCGCTTTCCGCCGGCCTTCCTCGAGGGGATCCGCCAGGAGGCGCTGCGGGCCGGCGTCGACCGCGGCACGATCGACGCGGCGCTGGCCGACATCCGCGAGGTTCCGCGGGTGATGGAGCAGGCGCGCAACCAGCCCGAGTTCAAGATGAGCTGGGAGACCTACCGCGACCGCGTCGTCTCCACCGAGCGGGTGGCCCGCGGCCGTGCCCTGCTGGCGGAGAACCGCGCCACGATCGAGCGCTTCGCCGGGCCGGCCGGATTGCCGCCGTCGGTCGCCGTCGCGCTGTGGGGTATCGAGAGCAACTACGGCACCCGGCTGGGCGACTTCGAAGTGGTCGAGGCGCTGGCCACGCTGGTGCACAACAACTTCCGCGCCAAGTTCTTCCGCGAGCAGCTGATCGCGGCGCTCAAGATCGTGTCGCAAGGCCATATCGGGCTGCACGCGATGAAGGGCTCGTGGGCCGGCGCGATGGGCCAGTGCCAGTTCATCCCGACCAGCTTCATCGCCTATGCCGCCGACGGCGACGGCGACGGCCGCAAGGACATCTGGACCAACAAGGTCGATGTATTCGCCTCGATCGTGAACTACCTCCGGAAAGTGGGCTGGCGACCGGGCCTGCGCTGGGGCGACGAGATCCCGCCCGGAGCGCAGGGCGGGGCCGGAACGCGCATCGTGCGACCGGCGGGGGCCGGCGGACCGGCCTATGCCACGACCGAGAACTTCAAGGTCATCCTGCGCTGGAACCAGTCGGACTTCTTCGCTCTCGCCGTGGGGCTCCTGTCGGACCGGATCGCCGCCTGACGCAAAAGCCCCAGGAGGCCGCTCCACTGGCCGCCCAAGATGATGTATGATGTGAACATCATGCCGCTAGCGTTGGTAAAACAGCGATTTCCAGCTCTCCAGACCCTCCGCCTCTGCGGCGCGATCGCGGTGATGGCGTCCGTCGCGGCCTGCGGATCGTCGAACAAGGGCGGGGGAAGCGGGGCGAGCGGGAGCGTCGCCCAGAGCGGCACCTACAAGATCGGCAAGCCCTACAAGATCGACGGCATCACCTATACGCCGCAGGAGACCTTCACCCTCACCGAGACCGGGGTCGCTTCGTGGTACGGGCCGGGCTTCCACGGCAAGTCGACGGCCAATGGCGAGCGCTATGACCAGTCCGACCGCACTGCCGCCCATCGCACGCTGCAGATGCCGGCGGTGGTGCGGGTCACCAACCTCGACAACGGCCTGAGCACGGTAGTCCGCGTCAACGATCGCGGCCCGTTCGCCCGCAGCCGCGTGATCGACCTGTCGCGCACAGCGGCGCAGGAAATCGACATGATCGGCAAGGGCACGGCGCGGGTCCGCATCGACCAGCTCTCGACCGAGAGCACGACGGTGAAGGAGATCGCCCTGGGTGGCGGCGGTCCTGCCGAGCAGCAGCAGGCGCTGGCCCAGCTCGCGAGCGGCAAGCGCGCGCCCGCAGCCTCACCGGCGCCCGCGCCAGCGCCCATGCCGGCCGCTCCACCGCCGCAGGTCATGGTCGCCCAGCAGGCGGCCTACGAACCGCCGCCTGCGCCGCCGGCTCCCGCACAGACCGTGCAGGCGAGCCCACCGCGCGGAAACGGCACGCCGTTTCCCGCGCCCCAGTCGGCCTCGGGCGCGGTGCCGCCGACCATCGCCTCGCTCTCGACTGCGGCGCCCGCGCCCCAACCCGCGTCCGGGGCCAGCGGCTTCTTCGTGCAGGTCGGCGCCTTCTCGACGCAGGAGAATGCCGAGCGCCAGCGCGGCGCCGTCCGCAGCTACGGCAATCCCGAGGTTTCGCAGCGGTCCGCCAACGGACGCGATGTTTATCGCGTGCGGCTGGGGCCCTATACCACTTCCGATGCGGCCGGCATTGTCGCCGACCGGCTCAAGCGTTCAGGCTATGGGGATGCCCGTGTCGTTGCTGACTGATCTGCGCGCCCTCGTCGCGATGCTGGCCGTCGCCAGTTTCGCGGGTCTCCCGGCGGTGGTCCATGCCCAGCAGGATCCGCCTAAGCGGCCGGCCCAGCAGCAGAAGCCGCCGGCCAAGCCCAAGCCGCCCGCCGCGACGCCGAAGGCGGCCGCACCGGCCGCCGCCGCCCCAGCCGCCCTCAAGGTCGAGCAGCTACCACCCTCGCAGGTCGGCATCGGCACGCTGGCGCGCCACGCCTTCATGGTCGATCCGCAGACCTCGACGGTGCTCCTGTTCAAGGACGCCGAGACGCCGATGCCGCCGTCGTCGATGTCGAAGATGATGACCATCTTCATCCTCTTCGACGAACTGGCGGCCGGCCGGCTGAAGCTCGACACGCGTTTCCGCGTCAGCGAGAAGGCGCGCAACATGGGCGGCTCGCGCATGTTCCTCGAACTGGGCAGCGAGGCCACGGTCGAGGACCTGATCAAGGGCATCATCATCCTGTCGGGCAACGATGCCTGCGTCGTGGTGGCCGAGGGACTGGCCGGTTCGGAGGAGGCTTTCGCCGAGCGCATGAACAAGCGCGCGAGAGAGATCGGCATGACGCGGACGGTGTTCAAGAATTCGTCGGGCTGGCCGGCCGAAGGCCAGTACACGACGGCGCGCGATCTCGCGGTGCTGGGCTGGCGGTCGATCGACGATTACCCGCAGTACTACAAGTACTATGCGGAGACGAATTGGACCTACAACAACATCCGCCAGGAGAACCGCAACCGGCTGCTCAAGACCGTGGCGGGCACCGACGGTCTCAAGACGGGACACACCGAGGAGGGGGGCTACGGCCAGACCACGTCGGCGGTGCGCGACGGACGCCGCCTGATCCTGGTGGTCAACGGCCTTGCCTCGATGGCCGAGCGCGCGCAGGAAACCGCGCGCCTGATGGAGTGGGGCTATCGCGAATCGACCAACACGACGGTGTTCCGGGCCGGTGACATGGTGGTCGAGGCGCCGGTCTGGCTGGGCGCGCAGGACAAGGTGCCGTTGGTCATCCCGAAGGCCGTGCAGATCACGATGTCGACCGGCCAGACCGCCTCGCCGCGCGTCGTTGCGCGCTTCGACGGTCCGATCTCGGCCCCGATCGTCAAGGGCACGAAGCTCGGCACCGCGGTCGTCACGTTGCCCGACAACCGAACGGTGGAGTATCCGCTCGAGGCCGGCGCCGACGTGGCCCGCATGGGCGTGTTCGGCCGCGTCGCCACGATGATCCAGCACTACATGTTCGGCTGGCTGTCGTGAGCGATGACGCCGGCGGCCTCTTCATTACGCTGGAAGGCGGAGAAGGGGCCGGCAAGTCGACCCAGGTCGCCCGCCTCAAGGCGCTGATCGAGACGCGCGGACACAAGTGCATCGCCACGCGCGAGCCTGGCGGCGCGCCGGGCGCCGAGATGATCCGCAAGCTGCTGGTCGAGGGACCGGCCGAGCGCTGGGACGGTGTGACCGAGGCGCTGCTGCACTTCGCGGCGCGCCGCGAGCATCTGCGCACGACGGTTCTGCCCGCCATCGGGCAAGGTACCTGGGTCGTCTCCGACCGCTTCGCCGACTCCACCATGGCCTATCAGGGCTACGGCCACGGCATCGACCGCGCGATGCTGGGCACGCTCTACGACGTGGCCGTCGGCGACTTCCGGCCCGACCTGACGCTGATCCTCGACCTGCCGGTCGAGACCGGGCTGCAGCGTGCTGCGTCTCGGCGCGGCACCGAGACACGCTATGAATCGCTGCCGCGGGAATTCCACGAGCGCGTGCGCAAGGGGTTCCTCGACATCGCCGAAGCCGATCCCGCGCGCTGCGCCGTGATCGACGCGACGGCCGGCATTGACGACATCGCGCGCGCGATCGAGGCGGCGCTCGACAAGCATCTCGGGGCCTGAGCTGTGGCGCGAGGCAAGACGCCCTCGGATCCGGCCGAACTGGAAAAGCTCGAATGGCCATATGGCTGGCCGCCGCCGTGGCGCAACGACCGGCTTGTCGGCCACGACCAGGCCGAGAAGACGCTGCTGGCGGCGCAGAAGAGCGGGCGGCTGCACCATGCCTGGCTGATGACGGGCCCGCGCGGCATCGGCAAGGCCACGCTGGCCTGGCGCTTCGCGCGCTTCCTGCTGGCGGGCCAGGACCAGGGCGGGCTGTTCGGCGGTGGGCCCGAGAGCCTCGACGTGTCGCGCGACGCGCCGGGCCGTAATCTGATCGACGCGCGCTCGCATCCCGATCTCTTCCATCTGCGTCGCGCGCTCAATCACGACACCGGCCGCATTCGTGCCGAGATCGCCGTCGACGACGTGCGCGGGCTCGGCGAGTTCATGCACATGACGCCGGCGATGGGAAAGTGGCGCGTTGCCATCGTCGACTCGGCCGACGAGATGAACCGCAACAGCGCCAATGCGGTGCTCAAGATCCTCGAGGAGCCGCCGCCCAACGCGGTGCTGCTGATCGTCTCCCACGCGCCGGGCCGCCTGCTGCCGACCATCCGCTCGCGTTGCCGCAGGCTGACGCTGCAGCCACTCAAGGACGATACGGTCGTGAAGCTGCTGGGCGATTATGCGCCGGAGACGAAAGACGAGGAGAGGAGGGCGCTGGCCCTTCTCGCCGAGGGCAGCATCGGCCGTGCGCTGGAACTGGCGGGTGCGGGCAGCCTCGAACTCTATCGCGAGATGGTCGAGGTGCTGGCGACCCTGCCCGACCTCGACATGCCGAGGCTGCACGCCTTCGCCGAGCGCTTCGCCAAGCGCGGCGAGGAGGCCAACGCCGACTGGCGCGCCCTGAACTACCTGTTCGACGGCTGGCTCAAGGGGTTGGTGCGCCAGGCCGCGCTCACGACGGAAGCTGCAGCCGTCGTGCCGATGGAGGTGGGCCTCCGCGCGCGCCTGCTCGGCGCTGCGAGCGTCGATCGCTGGATGGACGCGTCAGACGAGGTCGGGCGGCTCTTTTCGCGCGCCGACGCGGTCAATCTCGACCGCAAGCAGACCGTGATGGGCAGCTTTCTGAAGCTCCAGGGTGCGGCGCGCTGAGCCCGTCGACCGGGGCGAAGTCTTGATCCACGCGGATGGGCATGGGAAAAGACCGGCCATGTTGCCCCGGTCCGACATCAGAGACTCGCTGCCCTGCGAACGAATGCGGGCCTGAACGCGCTTGAGTCTCATTCCCCGGTAGGGGCGTCATGTCAGTCCGGAGTTCAGTCGTCATGTCGGGCAACCGCACCTACTACGTCACCACGCCGATCTACTACGTCAACGACGTGCCCCACATCGGGCATGCCTACACGACGCTCGCCTGTGACGTGCTCGCGCGCTTCAAGCGGCTCGACGGCTGTGACGTCCATTTCCTGACCGGTACCGACGAGCACGGCCAGAAGATCGAGACCGCCGCCGCCGCCGCGGGCCTGCCGCCGCAGGCCTTCACCGACAAGGTGAGCCAGTCGTTCCGCGACCTGATCGGCGTGATGAACTACAGCCCCGACAACTTCATCCGCACGACCGAGCCGCGCCACTACGCGGCCTGCCAGGCGCTGTGGAAGAAGCTGGTCGAGGCAGGCGACATCTACGAAGGCAAGTATGCCGGCTGGTACTCGGTGCGCGACGAAACCTATTTCGTCGAGGGCGAGACCGAGGTCGGCGCCGACAACAAGCGCCGCGCCACCTCGACCGGTGCCGAGGTGCAGTGGGTCGAGGAGCCGTCGTATTTCTTCCGGCTCTCGGCCTGGGCCGACCGGCTGATCGAGTTCTACGAGAAGAACCCTTCGTTCATCGGTCCTGACAGCCGGCGCAACGAGGTGCTGAGCTTCGTGAAGGGCGGCCTGCAGGACCTCTCGGTGTCGCGCACCAGCTTCTCCTGGGGCATCCCGGTGCCCGGCGACGAGAAGCACATCATGTACGTGTGGCTGGACGCTCTCACCAACTACATCACCGAGTGCGGCTACCCCGACCAGACCAACCCGCTGTGGAAGTACTGGCCGGCCAACCTCCATATGGTCGGCAAGGACATCATCCGCTTCCATTGCGTGTTCTGGCCGGCCTTCCTGATGGCCGCGGACCTGCCGCCGCCGCAGCGCGTCTTCGCTCACGGCTGGTGGACCAACGAAGGCCAGAAGATCTCGAAGTCGCTGGGCAACGTTATCGATCCCGTCGAGCTGGTGAAGACCTACGGGCTCGACCAGGTGCGCTACTTCCTGTTGCGCGAGGTACCGTTCGGCAACGACGGCGACTTCTCGCGCCGCGCCCTGATCGGCCGCATGAACGCCGACCTCGCCAACGCCTACGGCAATCTCTGCCAGCGCGTGCTGTCGATCGTCGCCAAGAACTGCGGCGAGCAAGTTCCGCCCAGGGGTGACCTGGTCGACGCCGACACCGCGCTGCTCGACCGCGCGCGCGGGCTGCTGGCCATCGTGCGCGCCGAGCTCGACGAGCAGGCCTTCCACAAGGCGCTGACCTCGATCTGGGAAGTGATCGCCGACGCCAACCGCTATGTCGACGCGCAGGCGCCGTGGGCGCTGGCCAAGACCGATCCGGTGCGGCGCGACATGGTCCTGTGGGTGCTGGCCGAGACCATCCGGCGCGTCACCCTGCTGGTGCAGCCCTTCATGCCCGACTCGACGGCGAGGATCCTGGACCAGCTCGCTGTGCCGCCCGAGAAGCGCGTCTTTGCGGCCTTCGACCAGGAGCTGGTCTCCGGCACGGCTCTGCCGCCGCCGCAGGGCGTCTTCCCGCGCTTCATCGAGCCGGCGGCGCCCGCCGCGCCGGCCAAACCCGCTAAGGCTCCCAAGGCACCGAAGCAGCCGAAGGTCGCCGGCTGACATGCTGATCGACAGCCACTGCCATCTCGACTTCCCGGAGCTGACCTCCGACGAGAGCGGCGTGCTGGCCCGCGCCCGTACGGCGGGCGTGGGCGGCATGCTGACCATCGGCACGCGGCTCGACCAGTTCGAGCGGGTGAGGGCGATCGCCGAGCGGCACGACAATATCTGGTGCTCGGTCGGCGTCCATCCGCACGAGGCGAAGGAGGAGGGGCAACGCACCCCCGACCGGCTGATCGAAGCTGCCCGCCATCCCAAGGTGGTCGGCATCGGCGAGACCGGCCTCGACTTCTTCTACGAGCACAGCCCGCGTGCCGAGCAGGCCGAGAGCTTCCGCGCGCATATTGCGGCAGCGCGCCAGACCGGCCTGCCGCTGATCGTCCATACGCGCGACGCCGACGCCGAGACCGGCGACATCCTGGAGGAGGAATACGCCAAGGGTGCCTTTCCCGGCCTGATCCACTGTTTCAGCTCGGGCCGCTCCGTCGCCGAGCGCGCGATGGCGATGGGTCTCTACGTGTCGATCTCGGGCATCGTGACCTTCAAGGCCGCCGAGGATCTGCGCACCATCGTGCGCGACCTGCCGCTGGACCGGCTGCTGGTCGAGACCGACGCGCCGTACCTCGCGCCGATCCCCAAGCGCGGCAAGACCAATGAGCCGGCCTTTGTCGCCCACACGGCCGCCAAGGTTGCCGAACTGAAGGGCGTCAGCCTGGCCGAACTGGAGGCCGCGACGACCGACAATTTCTTCCGGCTGTTCACCAAGGCGGAGCGTTCCCGGTGCGTGTGACCATCCTGGGCTGCGGCACCTCCGCGGGCGTTCCGCGGCCAGGCGGCAAGGGCGGGAAGGGCGAGTGGGGGGCGGCCAACCCGGGCAACCCGCGCAACCGGCGCCGGCGCTGCTCGATCCTCGTCCAGGACCAGGGCCAGACGGTGCTGGTCGACACCTCGCCCGACGTCCGCAGCCAGCTCCTCGACGCCGAGGTCGAGCGGGTCGACGCGGTGATCTGGACCCACGACCATGCCGATCAGGTCCACGGTATCGACGACCTGCGGCCTTATGCGCTGCGCCAGGGCCAGATCGAATCGTGGTCGGATGCGCGCACCCATGCGGTGCTGCTCCGGCGGTTCGGCTACTGTTTCCAGGCCGAGGGCTCGGGATTCTACAATCCGATCTATCAGCATACGGTGATCGAGGGCCCCTTCACGGCCGCCGGCCTTCCCGTTGTGCCGTTCCTCCAGGATCACGGCACCATCCCATCGTTGGGCTTCCGCTTTGGCGGTTTGGGGTACGCCAACGACGTGGTGGCGCTGCCGGAGGAATCGCTGGCGCTGCTGGAGGGCGTCGAGGTGCTGATCGTCGACGCCATGCGCTACCGGCCGCACCCGACGCATGCCCATCTCGACCGGGCGCTGGAATGGATCGAACGGCTGAAGCCGCGCCGGGCCTTCTTGACCAACATGCATGTCGATATGGACTATGCGGAAGTCGACCGGACGACGCCGGACCACGTGACGCCTTGCCATGACGGTCTCCAGATCGATCTCTAGGGTGAAGAATTGTTATATTCCAGATGGATATCGGATAATTCTCACCTGACGCGCGAGCGGAAACGAAAGGAGTCCGGACGCCGGATGTTCCTGACGGGCGCCGTAGCGCTCGGCCTGGCCCCGCTGGCGACTCCGTTCGCGGCCCTGGCGGCTGACCGGCTGGACGCTGGCGGGCTTACGTTTCGGGATTTCGGCACGCCTGACAACGGCTCGAGCTACACCCGCGGCGAGCAGAGCATCGGCGGCGGCACCAGCCAGAGTTTCACCCGCGTGCTGGGCATCGACCAGGCCAGCCAGGCCGTCCGGCTTCGGTTCGGCTCGGTGAAGGTCGAACTGCTGCTGCCGATGGGTTGGCAGGCGAACGAGGATGAGGAGCGGGGCATCGCCTACACGCTCGACAAGCGCATCCGGCTGATCGTCTGGCGGGTCGACTTCGCCTATGAGGGCGTCAAGGACGCGGAGCACTACACCGCCACCAAGACCGGCTCGATGAAGGCCCGCCGGCCGGGTGTCCAGGCGCAGGCCCGCAAACTCGGGGACGGCAGCTTCGTGATCGTCTACGAGAACGTGCCCAAGGGACCGACGGACAGCGGTCCGCGCACCGTATTCGACCTGGTCGTGCCCAATCCGCGGAACCCCAAGGTCGGCGTCCTGGTGACGCTCGGCATGCCGGCCAACGAGGCGAGCCGCGGCCTGCAACTCCTGGCGTTGATAACGCAGAACATGCGGATAGACTGGTAGAGCCATGTATATTATAGATAGTCTATATTTGTCATAATATATATTATACGATAATTGGGAATGAGTCCGACGCCATGACTTCAGGCAAACCCACCCCGGAATCCCTGCCCAAGGAACCGCTGCCGCGGCTGCTCGCGGTGATGGCCTGGCTGCGCGACCGCCAGCATGGTTGCCCCTGGGACATCGACCAGACCTTTCGCACCATCGCGCCGTACACGATCGAGGAAGCCTACGAGGTCGCCGACGCCATCGAGCGAGACGACCTCCCGGCGCTCAAGGAAGAACTCGGCGACCTGCTGCTCCAGGTCGTCTATCACAGCCAGATCGCCAGCGAGGCCAAGGCGTTCGGCTTCGACGACGTGGCCGCCGCGATCGCAGACAAGATGGTCGATCGCCATCCACACGTCTTCGGCGACCTCGACATCAAGACCGCCGACGCCCAGACGGTATCCTGGGAGGCCCGCAAGGCCGCCGAACGGGCGGCCAAGGCCGCCAGCGACGGCAGCGCGGCGGCAGAGGCTTCGGCCGGCGCCCTCGATGGGGTGGCGCGCGCCCTTCCCGCCCTGATGCGCGCCGAGAAGATCCAGAAGCGTGCCGCCCGGGTCGGCTTCGACTGGGCCACGATCGGCCCGGTCATCGACAAGATCGAGGAAGAATTGCACGAGTTGCGCGCCGAGCTCGAGGCCGGAAAGGTCGAACAGGCCAAGGTCGCCGACGAACTGGGCGATGTCCTGTTCGCGGTCGCGAATCTTGCCCGGCACTGCAAGGTCGATCCCGAGGTCGCACTCCGGGCCACTAACGACAAGTTCGAGAAGCGCTTCCGCCATATCGAGCGCCGGCTGGCCGAAGCTGGCCGCAAGCCGGCCGACGCCAGTCTCGAGGAAATGGAGACGCTCTGGCAGGAAGCCAAGTCGAAGGCTTGAGCCTCGTGGGCGGCTACGAGGGCCGTGCCAGCAGCGGCATGTTCGAGGCTTCGAGGAGCGTCCTCGCCTCGGTCAGCGCCTCCTCGGTGGAAGCCGCGATCAGTCCGGCGTGGATTGGCTGGGCCGGCATGTAGGGACCGCTGCCGAACTGGACGGCGCCGCCGCCGGCTTCACGCATCATCAGCGTGCCGGCCGCGTGATCCCACGGTTTGGTCATACGGTACAGGCTAAAATCTGCGCGCCCCGCGAGAATTTCAAGGTATTCGGCGCCGGCGCAGCGCAGCGTGGTGATCTGGCCCAGTCGTGAACGGTGTCCGGGGCTCAACTGCTCGTCGAAGGCCTTGGCGATCTTGTAGCCGACGAAGCCGTTCAGCGGCGCATCGGCCGGCTGGCCGCGCACGGCGGCGCCGTCGAAGGTGACGCCTTCGCCCCGATGCGCGACAGCCAGGCGGTCGCGCGGCACGTCGAGGATCCAGCCCGCGATTGCGGCCCTGTCCTGCACCAGGCAGACAATGATGGCGAAGCGGTCGCGGCCCGCGGCGAAATTCGAGGTGCCGTCGAGCGGATCGACGATCCAGCAGGCCTCGCCCGGCCGGGCGATCAGGTCGAGAAGGCCCGGATCCTTCTCGACGGCCTCCTCGCCCACGACCGGCACCCCGGGCAGGATTTTCGCCAGCCCCGAGGCGAGCCGCTGCTCGGCCGCTTCGTCGGCAACGGTGACGATGTCGCCCGGCCGCTTTTGCCGGACGTCTTCCTTCGAAAGATTGCGGAAACGGGGCAGCAGCTCGGCCGCCGCCGTCTCGCGCATGAGCTCGGCGACCCGCTGGGAGGCGCCGGCGTCGAGCATCGGCCTCAGCCGGCGACGCCGAACAGGTCCTCTTCCTTCAGGATCACGTGGTCTTCGCCGGCGAGCTTGACCTCGGTGCCCGACCACTTGCCGTACAGGACCGTGTCGCCGACCTTGACGCCCAGCTCCTGCAGGCGGCCGTCCTCAAGGCGGCGGCCCTTGCCGACCGCGACAACCTTGCCCTGCATCGGCTTTTCCTGGGCTGTGTCGGGAATGATGAGCCCGCCCTTGGTGCGGGTCTCGGCGGCCACCGGCTTCAGCAGAATACGATCGTGCAAGGGCTTGAATTTCATGGTGTTTCCTTCGTCCTGAGTTTGGTGTTCGGAATTTTGCCGCTTATAGGAAGTGCGCCCGCCGGGTGTCAACGCGCGAGCTGGCGACGCTCGAACTGGGCGGAGGCTGCCTCGTCGAGAGCGACGGTCAGCCAGGCGGTTTCGCCGTCGTCGCGGCGGCTGCGGACCTCGCCGTGACGGTAGAGCCAGGCGATGGTCGCGCCGTCGGAGAGCGGCACTGAGACTTCGCGCGCCTCGCCGGCAGCGCCCAGCAGGTCCGCGATGGCGTTCATGAGCTGGTCCACGCCCTCACCCGTCAACGCAGAGACCGGATACTGGCGGGCGCGCTCGGCGCCCGTGGCGGTACGGGTTTCCAGCACCTGCCGCATGTCCTCCGGCAGGGCGTCGATCTTGTTCAGCGCCTCGATGAAGGGACGTCCCGCCCCCTCCTCGAGCGCGCCCAACTCGTGCAGCACTTCCTCGACGTCGAGGCGCTGCTGCTCGCTGTCGGGATGGGAGATGTCGCGCACATGCACGATCAGGTCGGCCTCGATCACCTCTTCGAGCGTCGCGCGGAAGGCGGCCACGAGATGAGTCGGCAGGTCCGAAACGAAGCCCACCGTGTCGGAGATCACGCAGCCCTTGCCGTTGGGCAGCTTGATCGACCGCATGGTCGGGTCGAGCGTGGCAAACAGCAGGTCCTTGGCCATGACGTCGGCGCCGGACAGCCGGTTGAACAGCGTCGACTTGCCGGCATTGGTGTAGCCGACCAGCGCCACCGTCGGCAGCCGCGCCTTCTTGCGGCCGGCGCGATTGACCTGACGCGTCTTGCGTACAGCTTCGAGGTCACGCTTGATGCGCACGATGCGCTCGCCGATCAGGCGGCGGTCGATCTCAATCTGCGATTCACCGGGACCGCCCATGAAGCCGAAGCCGCCGCGCTGGCGTTCGAGATGGGTCCACGACCGCACCAAGCGGCCACGCTGGTAGTCGAGCGCCGCCAGTTCGACCTGCAGCCGGCCTTCATGGGTGCGGGCGCGCGCGCCGAATATCTCCAGGATCAGGCCGGTCCTGTCGATGACCTTGGTCTGCCAGGCCTTCTCCAGGTTGCGCTGTTGAACGGGGGTAAGCTTGTCGTCGACCACGACAAGGCCGATGCCCTGCTCCTCGACTGCCGCGGCAATGCGCGCCACCACGCCCTTGCCGATCAGCGTCGCCGGCGTGACCTGCCGCAGCGGCGCGACTTGCGCCAGCCGCACGTCGAGGTCGATGGCGCGGGCCAGGCCCACAGCCTCCTCGAGCTTGGCCGTGCTGTCGCGATCGCTGCCGCGACCGCGCAGGCCTGCCATGTAGGGACACACGACCGCGGCCACCGTCGCGGGGCGCACGGTTTCCAACGGCTTGCGAGTGCGCTTTTCCTGGTCGTCTTCTTCGAACTGGTCGATCAAATCAGCCTGCGTCGGCCTTGTCCCCGTCGAACAGCTGCACCGGCGTGACCGGCATGATGGTCGAGATCGCATGCTTGTAGACAAGCTGCGAGTGACCGTCGCGGCGCAGCAGCACCGAGAAGTTGTCGAACCACGTGACGATGCCTTGCAGCTTCACGCCGTTCACGAGGAAGATCGTGACCGGAGTCTTGTTCTTCCGAAGGTGGTTCAGGAAGACGTCCTGAACGTTCTGTGCCTTTTCGCTCATATTTTTTGGCCTCTTGCTGGGCAGCCGGCTTCCGAGGGGTCGCCGGTCAGAAGGTACGGGGTCCCTCCCCGCTACCGAGTTGCCTCAAATATAGGGGAGGTTGGTCTCAAAGCAATGCCACCAACTCATGACAATTACGCGCGCGCAGTCTCGGCGGATGTTCCAGGAGGGCCGCAGTCAGTTGCTCTGCGCCTCCCACCAGGACCGGAAGACACCCTGCCGCATGCGCACTTTTGAGATCGGCCTGGGTGTCACCGACCATCCACACGTTCTCGTCAGGGGCAATTCCCGTGCCGTCGAGTGCCAGATAGATGGGGTCCGGCGCTGGTTTGTCGCGGGCCGCGTCGCGCGCGCCCACGGCCTTGGCGATCCATTGGCCCCAGCCGAGATGGGCTACCTCGGCGCGCAGGTTGTCGCCCACCTTGTTGCTGACGATGGCCACGTAACAGCCCTTGGCATGGCAGTGCGCCAACAGGTCGGCGGCGCCGTCGAGCGGCTCCAGCCGCTCCAGGTGGATGCGCAGGAACGTGTCGTAGAAAACCTTTTCCGCCTCGGCCGCGCGCGGACCGAACAGCGCCGGGAACAACTCGCGCAACGAGCCGTGGGCGCGGTCCTGCACTTCGGCCGAGGTCCAGGGCGTCAGGCCCAGCGCCGTGAAGGTGTCGCGGTAACACTCGACGATCGTCGGCCAGGTGTTGACCAGCGTGTTGTCCCAGTCGAAGAGGACCGCGCGCGGAGGCTCGAGACCGGCCGGCCGGCTCACGTCACGGCCTCTCCCGCCTCGGAAAAGCGGACATACTCCTCGCGCAGACGGCGCGCCGTGGCACCGACCTTGCCGTCGGCGACCTTCTCGCCGTCGATCTTCACGACCGGCGTCACGAAGGAGGTGGCACTGGTGATGAAGGCTTCCTTGGCCTTCTTCGCTTCCTCGAGGCTGAACGGCCGCTCGACCAGCTTGAGCTGGAGCGAATTGCAGATCGTCTTGAGCGTGGTGCGCGTGATCCCGGACAGGATGCCATTGTCGGTCTGGCGCGTGATCAGTTCGCCGTCCTGCGTCACGATCCAGGCATTGGTCGAGGCACCCTCGGTGACGCAGCCTTTCTCGTCGAGCAGCCAGGCTTCGTAGGCACCGGCCTCGCGCGCGGCCTGCTTGGCCAGCACGTTGGGCAGCAACGCGACCGTCTTGATGTCGCAACGCTCCCAGCGGATGTCGGGCATGCTCTTGACGGCGACGCCGGCGCCGGCATCGGCCACAATGTGCTTGGTCGCCTTGGTGGTGAGCACGAGCGCGGGCTTCACCGGCGTGGTCGGGAAGCCGTGGTCGCGCCGCGAGACGCCGCGCGTGACCTGCATGTAGACCAGCCCGTCGCGCAGCCGGTTCTTGCGCATCAACTCGCGGATGATGAAGCTCAGCGCGCTGCGCGACACCGGCCAGTCGATGCGCAGCTCCTTCAGCGAGCGGTCGAGCCGGTCGATGTGCGGCTTCTCGTCAATCAGCTTGCCGTCGCGCACGCCCACGACCTCGTAGACGCCGTCGGCAAGCTGGTAGCCGCGATCCTCGATGTGGACGCTGGCCTCGCGATGCTCGACGTAGCGACCGTTGACATAGGCATAACGCGCCATGACGCCCTCTCTCCTGCTCAGACCGGCGGCTCGGCGCCGCCCTCGGTCGCACCGCCGTGCAGGCCGAGCGACTTCAGCTTGCGATGCAAGGCCGAGCGCTCCATGCCGACGAAGGTCGCCGTCCGTGAAATGTTGCCGCCGAAGCGCGTGACCTGCGCCAGCAGGTATTCGCGCTCAAACACCTCGCGCGCCTCGCGCAGCGGCAGCTGCATGATCTCGCCGCCCTTCTCCCAGCGCAGCACCGAAGGTGCATCCTCGCTCACGTCGTTGGGCAGCACGTCGGCGCGGATCGGCGCTCCGCCCGGCGGCGCCAGAATCAGCAGCCGCTCGATCACGTTGCGCAACTGGCGCACGTTGCCCGGCCAGTCGTGACCCTGCAGCGCCGCCTGCGTGTCCTCGCCGATCGAGCGCGGCGGCAGACCGGTCGCGTCGGCGACGCGCTTCAGGAGGTCCTGCGCCAGTTCGGGAATGTCCTCGCGGCGCTCGCTGAGCGGCGGCACGCGCAGGCTGACCACATTCAGGCGATGGAAAAGCTCCTCGCGGAAGTTGCCTGCGGCGATCTCCGCCTGCAGGTCGCGCGCCGTCGTCGAGAGGACGCGCACATCGATCTCGACCTTGGTCTTGCCGCCGTCGCGTGCATAGGATTGTTCCTGCAGCAGGCGGACCAGCCGGCTCTGCAGCGGCAGCGGCAGGTCGGCCACTTCCTTCAGGACGAGCGTGCCACCATGGGCCATCTCGAAGGCGCCGGAGACGCGCAGCGTGTCCGCGGCGGTCTCGCCGTCGGTGCCGAAAAGTTCGATCTCCAGCCGCTCGGTCGGCAGCGTCGAGCAGTTGACCACGACGAAGGGGCCATCGGCGCGCTTGGAGCCCTGGTGGATGAGGCGCGCCGCCGTCTCCTTGCCCGAACCGGAGGCGCCGGTGACGAGGACGCGGCTGCCGGTCGGCGCCACCCGCTCGATCTGCGCGCGGACGTTGGCGGCGTCGCTCGACGAGCCGACGAACGTCACCTCGCCGCCGGCGCGACGGCGCAGCGCCAAGTTCTCGCGCTTCAGCTTGTCGGCTTCGATGGCGCGGTCGACCACGAGCAGCAGCCGGTCGGCCTTGAAGGGCTTTTCGATGAAGTCGTAGGCGCCGTTCTTGATGGCCGAGACCGCGGTATCGATGGTGCCGTGACCGCTGATCATCACCACCGGAATGGGAGGATCCTCACGGCGGATGACTTCGAGGATCTGCAGTCCGTCGAGTTCGCTGCCCTGCAGCCATACGTCGAGAATGACGAGCGCGGGCCGGCGCTGCCGCACGGCCTCGATCGCTTCGGTGCTGTTATGGGCACGGCGCGCGGTGTGACCCTCGTCTTCGAGGATGCCGGCGATCAGCGTGCAGATATCGCGTTCGTCGTCGACGATCAGAATATCGTGGGCCATGTCACTTCAAGCAGCCCGCATGGAACGGCGGGTCATTGTGCGGCTGTCGCGTGAACTCCAGCCGACGCGATTTCCTTCGCGTCTCGCCGGAATACCAGACTGATGCGGGCCCCGCCACCCTCGCGATCCTCCAGCGACAGGAACCCGCCATGGTCTTCCATGATCTTCTTCACGATCGCGAGACCGAGGCCGGTGCCCTTGGCGCGTGTCGTCATGTACGGCTCGGTCAGCCGTTCGCGCCCTTCCTTCGGCAATCCGCGACCATTGTCCTCGACCACGATCCGAACGCCGGCAGCATCCTCCTGCAACGAAAGCGATATCTCGCCCTGTGGCAAAGGCGTGTCCGGACGCTCGTCCCTGCCTTCGATCGCCTCCGCCGAATTCTTCAGGATGTTGGTCAGCACCTGCGAGACCTGGCGGCGGTCGCAGTTCAGCGGCACCGCATGGGCCGGCAGGTTCGTGACGTAGCGCAGGTCCGGGTTGCCGTTGCGTTGCAGGAACAGTGCCTGCTGGCACATCTCCTTGGCATCCTCTTCCTTCACCGTCGGCCGCGGCATGCGGGCAAAGGACGAGAACTCGTCGACCATGCGGCCGATGTCGCCGACCTGTCGGATGATCGTCTCGGTGCACATCGTGAAGGTCTCGGGATCCTCCTTGATCTGCTTCAGGTAGCGGCGCTTCAGCCGCTCGGCCGAAAGCTGGATGGGCGTCAGCGGGTTCTTGATCTCGTGGGCGATGCGGCGGGCGACGTCGCCCCACGCCGCCATGCGCTGCGCCGACATGAGGTCGGTGACGTCGTCGAAGGTGACGACGTAACCGGCGCCCGAAGCGGCGCTGATGCGCACCAGCAGGATCTGCCGCGAGCCGCGCTGCAGGATCTCGACCTGGCCCTGGGTCATGCGGTCGGGCCGCTCGGCCGCCTGCGCGACGAGCGGGCCCAATTCCGGCATGACCGAGATCAGAGGCCGCCCCAGTACGCCGTCCTCGGGCAGAGCCAGAAGGTCCAGCGCGGAGCGGTTTGAGCGCATCACGACGCCCTCGGCGTCGACGCTCAGCACACCGGCCGAGACGCCCGCCAGAACCGCGTCGGTGAGGCGCCGCCGCGTGTCGAGCTCGGTGTTGGCATGGACCAGTTCGCCGCGCTGCTGCTCGATCTGGCTGGCCATGCGGTTGAACGAGCGCGCGAGCTGGCCCAGCTCGTCGTTGGGCGGCCCCTCCTCCACGCGCGCGCTGAGGTCGCCACCGCGCACTTTTTCGGCGGCCTGCATCAGCCCGCCGATCGGCTCGGTGAGGCGCGAGGCGAACAGGATGGCAAGCCAAACCGCCGCCAGCAGCATCAGGAACGCGATGGCGCCGCAGACCACGAACAGGATGAGCTGGCTGCGTCGCAGCGCCGATTCGATCTGCGAATAGAACGAGCCCGCAAACTCGATGCTCTTGATGTAGTCGACGACGCGCAGGTCGACGGCGTGGCCGGTCGCCAGGAACAAGGGCTCGCCTACGAAGAGCTGCATCACGAAGTAGGCGCCGGTCGGCGATTCGAACTGCACCGGCCGCGCCTGGTTGACCGCTTGCCAGAGGAACTGTGCGGGCGGCACCGGATTGGGCATGCCCTCGGCATCCGGCGCCTTGGCCTGGGCGATCACGCCCTTGTCGGCGTCCAGGACCGTCGCCTCGATGATCGGACGGCCCTCGATCAGGCGCTGCAGCATCGCCTTGGTCGCGGCGGGATCGCGCAGCCCGTCGACACCCTCGGCCTGGAGCGGGCTCGAGATCGCCTCGATGTCGTTCAGGATCTCCTGCTCGCGGGCGCGCCGCACCGGCTCTCCGATGGCGCGCGCCGCCTCGTAGGAGGCCTGCGAGGGCTTCACCACGAAATCGGTGAGGCTGATCACCAGCATCGACAGGATGATGGTGACGATGACGGTCGGTGTGATGGTGAACACGCTGCACACCAGGACCAGCCGCATGTGCAGTCGCGACCCCGCCGCGCCGCGACGACGGTCGAGCCAGAGCTGGGTGAGACGGACGGCGACGACCGAGGCGAGCGCAATGGCGATGACAAGGTCGGCGACCAGCAGGCCTGTCATCCAGCCGCGCGTGCTGAAGGATTCCGGCACGAAGCCGGCCAGCCACGCATACGTCGCGGTGCCGGCGGCGATGGCGAGAATGGCCAGGGAGACGGCGGCAACGCGGCCGGACAGGCTGCGCAGCACCTTGCTCATCCTGTCGCCCAAGCGTGAAACGCCCAGCGCAGCTGTCACGAAGTCACCCGCCTCGGCGAACCTGCGGCGTGCGAACCACGGGGACGTCGAGGTCCTTTATCTTCTTGCGCAACGTGTTGCGATTGAGCCCCAGGAGACGGGCCGCGCGCAACTGATTCCCGCGTGTAGCCCCTAGCGCCAGCGCGAGCAACGGGCGCTCGACCTCGGAAATGACACGATCGTACATGCCGTCGGGCGGCAGCCGGTCGCCGTGGGCGGCGAACATCGACTGGAGATGACGGTCGACCGCGTCGGCCAGCGACACGTCGTCCGCCATTTCCGACGACGAGGACGTGGGCTCGATCGCCGACATCGCATCGGCCAGCTCGGCCTCGATCGTCTCCACCCCGATGATCTCCTCGGAATAGAGCGCGGAGAGCCTGCGGACCAGGTTGACGAGTTCGCGCACGTTGCCTGGCCAGCGATGCTGTTTCAGGCGGGTCATCGCTTCCGGCGACAGGACCTTGGTCGGCAGGCCGTCGGTGGTGGCGGCCTGCAGATAGTGGTTGGCGAGTTCGGGTATGTCGTCCAGCCGCTCGCGCAGCGGCGGCAGCCGGATCGGCACGACGTTCAGGCGGTAATAGAGATCCTCGCGGAACAGGCCCTGCTGGATGAGGCGGCGCAGGTCGCGATGGGTCGCCGCGACGATGCGGACATTGGCCTTGATCGGCGTGCGGCCGCCGACCGTCATGTACTCGCCTTCCTGCAGCACGCGCAGCAGGCGCGTCTGGGCCTCGGGCGGCATGTCGCCGATTTCGTCGAGGAACAGCGTGCCGCCGGAGGCCTGCTCGAACTTGCCGGCCGTCCGCTGAACCGCGCCGGTGAAGGCGCCGCGCTCATGGCCGAACAGCTCGCTCTCGATCAGCTCGCGCGGGATCGCCGCCATGTTGAGGGCGATGAAGGGGCCCTTCCGGCGCTTGCCGTAGTCGTGCAGGGCGCGCGCGACCAACTCCTTGCCCGCGCCCGACTCGCCGGTGACCATGACCGTGAGGTCGGTCGACATAAGGCGCGCCAGCGTGCGGTAGATCTCCTGCATCGCGGGCGATCGGCCGATCAGCGGCAGGCGCTCGCCCTCTTCCGGGCGTGCCGCGGCCCGCTGCACCGGGGTGGCCGGCGCCGACAGCGCGCGGTTCACCACCGAGATCAGCTCATTCAGGTCGAAGGGCTTGGGCAGGTATTCGAAGGCGCCGCGCTCGGTCGCACGCACCGCCGTGAGCAGGGTCGACTGCGCGCTCATGACGATGATGCGCAGGTCGGGCCGCAGCTTGCGGATGCGTGGCACCAGGTCGAGGCCGTTCTCGTCGGGCATCACCACGTCGGTGATGACGAGCTGCCCCTCCCCTTCCTGGACCCATTGCCAGAGCGTGGAGGCGGTGCCGGTGCTGCGAACCGTGTGACCCTGCCGGCCGAGGGCCTGGTGCAGGACGGTGCGGATGGCGCGGTCGTCGTCGGCGACGAGAATGGTGGCGCCGGCGCTCACGGCGCGGCCTGCGGGAACTGGAGAGGCAACATGATCCTGAATGATGTGCGGCCGGGTTCGCTGTCGAACTCGATGGCGCCGCCGTGGTCGTTGACGATCTTGGCGACCAAAGCAAGTCCTAGGCCAGTTCCGGTCGGCTTGTTGGTCACGAAAGCGTCGAACAGGTGCGCGCGGATCTCGTCGGACACGCCAAGGCCATTGTCTCGTACCGAGACGACCAGCGGCAGGTTGACCCTCGTCTGCTGGCCCGGCACCGCGAGGCGCAGCCCGTGGCGATAGGCGGTCGAAAGCTCGATCTCGCGCTCGCCATCGCCCGGCGCCTCACAGGCGTTCTTCACGAGATTGAGGAACACCTGGATGAGCTGGTCGCGGTCGCCGTGCACGTCGGGCAGCGACGGGTCGTAGGTTTCGACGAAGCGCACGCCCTTGCCGAAGCCGTTCTGCGACAGGCGGCGGACATGGTTGAGGACCTGGTGGATGTTGATGGGGCCGCGATCGATCGGGCGGCCGTCGGCGAAAGCCTCCATGCGGTCGACCAGCGCCACGATGCGGTCGGTCTCCTCGCAGATCAGCTCGGTCAGCTCGCGCTCCGAATCCGGCACCGACTGTTCGAGAAGCTGCGCGGCGCCGCGGATGCCCGAGAGCGGGTTCTTGACCTCATGCGCCAGCATGGCGGCCAGAGCGCTCACCGAGCGGGCGGCGCTGCGATGGGACATCTGGCGGTCGATGTTGCGGGCAATGGTCTGCTCGACCAGTGACACCGCGACGAGGCCGTCGCTGTCGACGATCGGCGAGAGTCGCAGCGCGCAGAAGCGCGTGCCGATGCGCGGCGACGCCAGCGTGACGCCATTCTCTGCCACCGCGCCGCCGGTCGTCAGGACCTGCTCCAGCAACGAGAAGAGCGGCGTGTCGTCGGGGATGAACTCGTTCAACGGATGGCCGACCAGGCGGGCACGGCCGACGCCGAAGAACTGCTCGGCCGAAAGGTTGGCGTAGTGGATCAGGCCGTTCGCTTCGACGACGATGATCGCCTCGGAGAGCGAGTCGAGGATAGCCGTCGGGAACTGGTCACTCATGCCGTTTCGTTTGAGGGGGCGCAGTGACATCAGGCCGCCTGCCGATCGAGTGCCGGCATGAAGAACTCGGCCAGCATGCTGCGAACCTTGTCGGCAGAAGTCTCGCGGTTCACGGCGGCGCGGAAGTCGGCCGATGCGGCCAGACCCTTGGAGTACCAGCCGAGATGCTTGCGCGCCATGCGCACACCGGTCTCGAGGCCGTAATGCTCGAGCATCGCCTCGAAGTGCGTGCGCACCGCCGTATACTGCTCGGCGATCGACGGATCGGGCAGACGCTCGCCGGTGCGCAGATAGCGGATCGCCTGGCTCAGGAACCACGGACGACCGTAGGCGCCGCGGCCGATCATGATGCCGTCGGCGCCCGACTGATCGAGCGCCTGGTCGATGTCTTCGAGCGTGGTGATGTCGCCGTTGACGATGACGGGCAGCCTGGTCGCTTCCTTGACGTTGCGGACGAACGCCCAGTCGGCGTGCCCGTCGTAGAAATCGCAGCGTGTGCGGCCGTGCACGGTCAGCATCTTGATGCCGCACTCTTCCGCGATGCGCGCGAGGTTCGGCGCGTTGCGGTTGGTCGAATCCCAGCCGGTGCGCATCTTCAGCGTCACCGGCAGCTTCACCGCCTTCACCGTCGCCTCGAGGATCTTCGCGGCATGCACCTCGTCGCGCATCAGCGAGGAGCCGGCATGGCCATTCACGACCTTCTTCACGGGGCAGCCGAAGTTGATGTCGATGATCGCGGCGCCGCGATCTTCGTTGAGCTTGGCCGCCTCGGCCATCACCTCGGGTTCGCAGCCCGCGAGCTGCACCGACATGGGAAACTCTTCCGGCGTGGTCGTGGCCATCAGGAGCGTCTTGCGGTTCTCTCGAACCATCGCGACCGAGGCGATCATCTCGGACACGACGAGGCCCGCCCCACGCCGCTTCACCATCTGGCGGAAGGGCAGGTCGCTGACGCCCGACAGCGGAGCGAGGATGACCGGGTCCTCGATGCGGACGGGTCCAATGTCGACAGGTTTGAGGCGGTGTGCGTTTTGCATTCTTTGTTCAGTTATTAGGCATCTTGTGCAGTGCACAATAATTGAGCGAGCAATAGCGGGTCCGGACGGTCGGCGCAAGGGTCGGAAGTGCGCGCGGCCGGAACCCTGCTAAATTGAGCATTATGCGTAGAGTCACCGCCCTGATCGTCGCGGCCGGCCGCGGCAGCCGCTTCGGCGGCCCGCTGCCCAAGCAATATGCGCTTCTTGCCGGCCAGCCGGTCCTGCGCCGGACGATCGTCGCCTTCCACGCGGCCGGTATCGACCGGGTCCAGGTCGTGATCGGTCCGGGAGATGACGCCCATTATGCCGCGGCGACCGACGGGCTCGACCTGCCCGCGCCGATCCAGGGGGGCGCAAGCCGTCAGCAGTCGGTCCTGAACGGGCTGGAAGCGCTGGCCGGAAACCCTCCCGACCTGGTCGCGATACACGATGCCGCCCGCCCCTTCGTGCGCGGCGCCGAGATCGAGGCCTGCCTTGCGGCCGCCTCGGTCGAAGGAATCGACGGCGCGGTGCTTGGGATCCCGCTCGCCGATACCCTGAAGCGCGTCGGCGACGGCAATGCCGTCACGGAGACGGTGCCGCGCCGGGATTTGTGGCGGGCGCAGACGCCGCAGGTGTTCCGTTTCGCACCGCTGCTCGCCGCCCATCGCGCCGCCGCGCCGCTGGCCGCCGCCGAGGCGACCGCGCTGACTGACGATGCCGCCGTGGCGGAGCGTGCAGGGCTCAAGGTTGTCATGGTCGCGGGCAGCGAGGATAACCGCAAGATCACCACCGCCGAGGATCTTCTCTCGACCCGCATGGAAACCCGCACCGCTCTCGGTTTCGACGTGCACGGCTTCGGACCGGGTACCGCCGTCATGCTGGGCGGCGTCGCCGTGCCGCACAGCCAGGCGCTGGCCGGCCATTCCGACGCCGACGTGGCCCTGCATGCGCTGAGCGACGCGGTGCTGGGCACGATCGGCGCCGGCGACATCGGCAAGCATTTCCCGCCGTCCGACCCGCAATGGCGCGGCGCCTCGTCCGACCGCTTCCTGCGCCACGCCGTCGATCTCGTGACGGCACGCGGCGGACGCATCGTCCATCTTGATGTCACGATCGTCTGCGAAGCCCCGAAGGTCGGGCCGCATCGCGACGCCATCGTGCGGAGCATCGCCCGCATTGCCGACATCGCGCCCGACCGCGTCAGCGTGAAGGCCACCACCACCGAGGGGCTTGGCTTCACCGGCCGCCGCGAAGGCGTCGCGGCGCAGGCCTTGGCCACCGTGGAATTACCGAGGAGCTGACTGCCGATGTTCGATCACGAGATGCGGGACGCCGCGGAGCGCGTCCTGTTCACCTGCCGCAAGCACGGCTTCAAGGTCGTCACGGCCGAGTCGTGCACCGGCGGCCTGATCGCCGCGACGCTGACTGCAATCGCAGGCTCCTCCGATGTCGTCGACCGCGGCTTCGTCACCTACTCCAACGAAGCCAAGCGCGAGATGATCGGCGTGCCCTGGGACGCGATCGTGGGCCACGGCGCGGTGAGCGAACCGGTGGCGCGGGCGATGGCGGCGGGCGCCCTCGCCCGCTCCGGCGCACAGCTTTCGGTCTCGGTGACCGGCGTGGCCGGCCCCGGCGGCGGCTCCGCCGAGAAGCCGGTCGGCCTCGTTCATTTCGGTGCCTGCCGCACCGGCTTCGAAACGATCGCCGAGCGTCACGTCTTCCCCGGCGACCGCGACGGAATCCGCCGCCTCACGGTAATCACCGCGCTCGCGATGCTGGCCAAGCTGGCGGAGCGCTAAGCCGGGAGTTCCTTGGCGGCTGCAGACTTCCCGTAGAGTTGCGCTGCCCGCGCCTCGAAGGCCGAGACCATGCGGCGGACGGCTTCGGCGAACAGGAGCTGGACCGTCTTCTGCAGCAGCAGCGAGCGGAAATCGAATTCCAGCTCGAAGTCGATCTGGGTGCCTTCCGCATGGGGACGGAAGATCCAGCGGCTCTTCAGCAGCCGGAACGGACCCTCGATGCCGGTCGTGTCGATGCGCGGGCCCTCGGGATCGTCGGGTGCGCGCACGACACGCGAGACGAACTTCTCGTGGAACGGGCCGAAGCCGATCGCCAGTTCGGCGATCTCGACATTGGGTCCCTCGCGCCGGCGGATGCGGCCGGCGAAGCACCAGGGCAGGAACTCCGGGTAGCGCGGCACGTCGGCCACCAGGTCGAACAGTTGTCGCGGCTGGAACGGAACGACTCGCCGTTCCTGGTGACGGGTAGCCAAGAGGCCGTCAGCCTTTGAGCTGGGCCACGCGCGCGGCCTTGAGGCGCGCGAAGTCGTCGCCGGCGTGATAGCTCGACCGCGTCAGCGGCGAGGACGAGACCATCAGGAAGCCCTTGGCGCGGGCCATCTGCGCCAGCTCCGAGAACTCGGCCGGCTTCCAGAAGCGGTCGAGCGCCGCGTGCTTGGGCGTCGGCTGCAGGTACTGGCCGATGGTCAGGAAGTCGACGTCGGCGGCGCGCAGGTCGTCCATCACCTGCAGGATCTCCTCGCGCGTCTCGCCCAGCCCGACCATCAAGCCGGACTTGGTGAACATCGCGGGGTCGATCTCCTTCACGCGCGACAGAAGCCGCAGAGAGGTGAAGTAGCGCGCACCCGGACGGATGGTCGGATAGAGCCGCGGCACGGTTTCGAGATTGTGGTTGAACACGTCGGGCCGCGACGCGACCACCGTCTCGATGGCACCCGGTTTGCGCATGAAGTCCGGCGTCAGGATCTCGACCGTGGTCGCGGGCGCCGACTTGTGCAGCGCCGTGATCACCTCGGCGAAATGCCCTGCTCCACCGTCGTCCAGATCGTCGCGGTCGACCGAAGTCACCACGACATGGCCGAGGCCGAGCTTGCCGACCGCTTCGGCGATGTTGGCCGGCTCGTGCGGATTGAGAGCGCCGGGCTTGCCGGTCGCGACGTTGCAGAAGGCGCAGGCCCGCGTGCAGGTCTCGCCCATGATCATGAAGGTGGCGTGCTTCTGCTTCCAGCACTCGCCGATGTTCGGGCAGGCCGCTTCCTCGCAGACGGTCGTGAGCTTGAGCTCGCGCATCAACCGCTTGGTCTCGGCGTACTCCGGCGAGTTCGGCGCACGGACCCTGATCCAATCCGGCTTGCGCTGGATCGGATTGTCCGGCCGATGCGCCTTCTCGGGGTGGCGTTCGGCGCGGGTCAGGGAAAGCTTGTCGAGGGTTCCGTCCATGATCGGCTAGATATGGAGCGTCCGGCCATACGCCGCCAGTACCGACTCGTGCATCATCTCCGACAGGGTGGGATGCGGAAATACCGTGGCCATCAGCTCGGCCTCGGTGGTCTCCAGCGTCTTGGCGATGCTGTAGCCCTGGATCAGCTCGGTGACCTCGGCGCCGATCATGTGGGCGCCCAGCAACTCGCCGGTCCTGGCATCGAAGATCGTCTTGATGAAGCCCTCGGGCTCGCCCAGCGCGATCGCCTTGCCGTTGCCGATGAACGGGAACTTGCCGACCTTGAGCTGCAGCCCCTTGGCCTTGGCGGCGGCCTCGGTGAGACCGATGCTCGCCACCTGCGGCTGGCAGTAGGTGCAGCCCGGGATGTTCTCGGTCTTCATCGGATGCACGCCCTTCACGCCGGCGATCTTCTCGACCACCAGCACGCCCTCGTGCATCGCCTTGTGCGCGAGCCACGGCGGCCCCGCGACGTCGCCGATCGCATAGACGTTCGGCTCGCCGGTGAAGCCCCATTGGTCGATCACGATGTGGGTCTTCTCGACCTTCACCTTGGTACCTTCGAGGCCCAGGTTCTCGACATTGCCGACGATGCCGACGGCGCTGATGACCCGGTCGAAGGTGATCTGCTCGGCCTTGCCACCGACGGTGATGGTGGCGGTAACGTCGTTGGCGCCCTTCTTCAGGTTCGAGACCGTGGCGCTCGTCAGGATCTTCATCCCCTGCTTCTCGAACGCCTTCTTGGCGAAGGCCGAGACCTCTGCGTCCTCGACCGGCAGCACGCGGTCCATGACCTCGGCCACCGTCACCTCGGCGCCCATGGTGCGATAAAAGCTCGCGAACTCGATGCCGATCGCGCCCGAGCCGATGACCAGCAGCGACTTCGGGAATTCCGGCGGCACCATCGCCTCCTTGTAGCTCCACACCAGCTTGCCGTCGGCCTCTAGACCGGGAAGCTGCCGCGCGCGGGCGCCCGTGGCCAGGATCACATCCTTGGCCGTCAGGGTGACGTTGCTCTTGTCCTTGAGCGCGACGGCGATCTTGCGCCTGGTCCCGTCTGTGCCGGCGAGCTTGGCCGTGCCGTCGAACACCGTGATCTTGTTCTTCTTCATCAGCATCGAGACGCCGTTGCTGAGCTGGCTCGCCACCTTGCGCGAACGCTCGACGATCTTCTTCGGGTCGAACGACACGTCCTTGACCGACAGGCCGTAGGCGTCGGCATGCTTGATGAGGCCGTAGACTTCCGAGGTGCGCAGCAGCGCCTTGGTCGGGATACAGCCCCAGTTGAGGCAGATGCCGCCCATATGCTCGCGCTCGACCACGGCGGTCTTGAGCCCAAGCTGCGCGGCGCGGATCGCGGCGACGTAGCCGCCCGGCCCGCCGCCCACGACGATCAGGTCGAAACTGGTCTCGGCCATGTCAGTCTCCTAGGCCAGCATCGCGGCGGGTTGCTCGATATACGCCTTGAGCGTCTGCAGGAACTGCGCGCCCATGGCGCCGTCCACCACGCGGTGATCGACGGCCAGCGTGCAGCTCATGATGTTGCGGATGACCATCTCGCCTTTGCGGACGACGACCCGCTCCTCGCCGGCGCCGACCGCCAGGATCATGGACTGCGGCGTGTTGATGATTGCGCCGAAGTCGCGGATGCCGAACATGCCGAGGTTCGAGATGGTGAAGCCGCCACCCTGGAACTCCTCGAGCTTCAGCTTGCCGCTCTTGGCGCGGCTGGCGAGATCCTTCATCTCGATCGAGATCTGCGCCAGGCCCTTCATGTCGGCGTTGCGCACGATCGGCGTGATCAGGCCGCGATCCGTGGCAACGGCGACGGAGATGTCGACCGCCCCATACTGGATCATCTCCTCCTCGGTCCACGAGGCGTTGCACTCCGGATGGTCGCGCAGCGCCTTGGCGCAGGCCTTGATCACCATGTCGTTGACAGAGACCTTGGTGCCCTTCTTCTCGACGACGGCGTTGATCGCCGTGCGCGCCGTCAGCAGCGCGTCGATCTCGAAGTCGACCGTCAGGTAGAAATGCGGGACGGTCTGCTTGGACTCGAGCATGCGCCGGGCGATGACCTTGCGGATGCTGGTATGCGGCACACGGCTGTCGCCGGGGGCGACGAACACCGGTTGGCCGCCGGTGGCCGGCGTCGGGGCAGCAGCCTTTGGCGCAGCCTTGGGAGCCGCCGCAGCCGGAGCGGCGCCTGGCTTCGCGTTCTCGACGTCGGCCTTGACGATGCGGCCGTTCGGCCCGGAGCCCTTGAGGCCGGCGAGGTCGATGCCCTTGTCCGCCGCGATGCGCTTGGCCAGCGGCGAGGCGAAGATGCGGGTGCCGCCAGGGGAAGCGGCCGGCTTGGCCGCCGGTGCAGGCGCGGCCGCGGGAGCCAGCGCTGCCGGCTTCTCTTCGGCCTTGGGCGCCGGTGCGGCAGCGGCAGGTGTCGCAGGCTTGGCGACGTCCTTCTCGCCTTCTTCCAGCAGGACGGCGATGACGGCGTTGACCTTCACACCTTCGGCGCCTTCCTCGACCAGGATCTGGCCGATCTTGCCCTCGTCCACGGCCTCGACTTCCATCGTGGCCTTGTCGGTCTCGATCTCGCAGATCACCTGGCCGGACTTGACCGCGTCACCGACCTTGACGTGCCACTTGGCGAGCTTGCCCTCCGTCATGGTGGGCGAGAGCGCGGGCATCAGGATGTTGATCGACATGCCGTCTCTCCCGCCTCAGCGATTGCAGACCGCGCGTGCGGCCTCGACGATGTGCGTCGATTGCGGCAACGCCATCTTCTCGAGGTTCGCCGCATAGGGCAGCGGCACGTCGAGACCGGCAACGCGCTTCACCGGCGCATCGAGATAGTCGAACGCATGCTCCATCATCAGCGCCGACAGTTCGGCGCCGATGCCGGCGAAGGGCCAGCCCTCCTCGCAGGAGACGAGGCGGTTGGTCTTCTTGACCGACTGCACGATCGTCTCAGTGTCGAACGGGCGCAGGCTGCGCAGGTTGATGACCTCGGCGTCGATGCCGTGCTTGGCCAGTTCCTCGGCCGCCTGCAGCGCCTTGCCGACCATGATCGAGAAGGCGACGATCGTGACGTCCTTGCCCTGCCGCTCGATCTTGGCCTTGCCGATCGGCAGCACGAAGTCGGGATCCTCCGGCACGTCGAACGACTGGCCGTAGAGGATTTCGTTCTCGAGGAAGATCACCGGGTTGGGATCACGGATCGCGGCCCGCAGCAGTCCCTTCGCGTCCGCGGCGCTCCACGGCGCCAGCACGCGCAGGCCCGGCACATGGGCGTACCAGCTCGCGTAGCACTGCGAATGCTGGGCGGCGACGCGCGAAGCGGCGCCGTTGGGACCGCGGAACACGATCGGGCAGGTCATCTGGCCGCCCGACATGTAATGCGTCTTGGCCGCCGAGTTGATGATCTGGTCGATCGCCTGCATGGCGAAGTTGAAGGTCATGAACTCGACGATCGGCTTCAGGCCGCCGAACGCCGCGCCGACGCCGAGACCGGCAAAGCCGTGCTCGGTGATCGGCGTGTCGATGACGCGCTTCTCGCCAAATTCCTCCAGCAGGCCCTGGCTGATCTTGTAGGCGCCCTGGTACTGCGCGACTTCCTCGCCCATCAGGAACACCGATTTGTCGGCACGCATCTCGGCGGCCATCGCCTCGCGCAGCGCCTCGCGCACGGTGATGTGCTGCGTGCCGCCCTTCCATTCCGGCTCCGGTGCCGCAGCAGCGACGGCGGGCGCCGCAGCAGCGACGGCGGGCGCCGCCGGCGCCGAGTCGGCTTTCGGCTTCTCTTCGGCCTTCGCTTCAGCCCGGGGCGCCTCGGTCCTGGCGGCGGGCGCCGGCGTATCGGCATCGGCGGCGCTCTCGCCCTCCTCGGCCAGCACGCAGATCGGCGTGTTCACGGCGACGCCCTCGGTGCCTTCCTCGACGAGGATCTTCGCGACGGCGCCCTCGTCGACGGCCTCGACTTCCATCGTGGCCTTATCGGTCTCGATCTCGCAGATCACCTGGCCGGACTTCACGACATCGCCGACCTTGACGTGCCACTTGGCGAGCTTGCCCTCGGTCATGGTGGGAGACAGGGCAGGCATCAGAACCTGAATGCTCATGGGATCAGGCCTCGACCAGAATGTCGGTCCACAGCTCCGACGGATCGGGCTCGGGACTGTGTTGCGAGAATTCGGCGGCGTCGTTCACGATCTTGCGGATCTCCGCGTCGACCGCCTTGAGCGCGGCCTCGTCGACGATCTTGGCGTCGAGCAGGCGCTTGCGAATGTGCTCGATCGGGTCGCGCTCGTTGCGGAACTTGTCGACCTCTTCCTTGGTCCGGTACTTGGCCGGATCGCTCATCGAATGGCCGCGATAGCGATAGGTCTGCATCTCGAGGATGTAGGGGCCCTGCCCGCTGCGCGCATGCTCGATGGCCTTGGCGCCGGCCGCCCGGACCGCCAGCACGTCCATGCCGTCGACCCGCTCGCCCGGGATGCCGAAGGCCTCGCCATGGCGGTAGAGCTCGGTAGTGGCCGAGGCGCGCTCGACCGAGGTGCCCATGCCGTAGCGGTTGTTCTCGATGATGTAGACCACCGGCAGCTTCCAGAGTGCTGCCATGTTCATGGCCTCGTAGACCTGGCCCTGGTTGGCGCTGCCGTCGCCGAAGTAGGTGAGCGATACGTTCTTGTCGCCGTTGTACTTGTGCGCGAAGGCGAGACCGGTGCCGATCGGCACCTGGGCGCCGACGATGCCGTGGCCGCCGTAGAAGCTCTTCTCGCGGCTGAACATGTGCATCGAGCCGCCCTTGCCCTTCGAGTAGCCGCCGCTGCGGCCCGTCAGTTCGGCCATGACGCCCTTGGGGTCCATGCCGCAGGCCAACATGTGGCCGTGGTCGCGGTAGGAGGTGATGACGGCGTCCTTGTCGCGGACGCTCGACTGCATGCCGACCACGACCGCTTCCTGGCCGATGTAGAGGTGGCAGAAGCCGCCGATCAGGCCCATGCCGTAGAGCTGGCCCGCCCGCTCCTCGAAGCGGCGGATCAGCAGCATGTCGCGGTAGTAGGCCTTGAGTTCGTCGGGGGTGACGCTGTTGTCGCCCGGCCCGGATGATTGCTTGGGAGGCGACTTCGCCTTGGCGGGAGAAGTATCGACTTTCGGCTTCGTGGCCGGCTTCGCCATGGCAGTCCCCTCGTGAACGCGCTTCGGCTTATAGCATCGCAGAGGGCGATGTGTTTGATCTAGCAGGAAAAAACACACTCGCCGCGCGTGCGCCGCAGCAATTGAGCGATTGTTTGCAAACCATGGATCGCACCGGACAGTTTCTTTCAGATGACCGCGAGGCGAACCTTGAACACAGCGTCACCGAGATCAAAACGTCGTCAGCGCGTCGGCATGAAGACGATGACGTCGTCCTTGCGCGCGAAGTTCAGCAGGACGCGCGCGCGCTCGTCCAGCATGTCCGGTTCGAGGCTCTGGTTGCGCAGCGCCGCGACGCGGCGTTCCCAGATCTTGCGGGTCGTCTCGGCCTCGGCGAGGTTCTGCTCGGCGACCAGCACTTCGCGCTGGAGATGGGCCATGGCCAGCAGGCCGCGGTCACCGTTCACCAGGTGGTATCCGAAATAACCGAATACCGTGGCGAAGATGACGGGAGCCAAAATCTGACGGGGTCTCAACAACATATGCGGCGTTCCTGCAGGCATATGGCAACATGTGGTGGCCTTCCGTCAAGATTTTTCGTTTGATTGGAGAGGCTTAGCGACTGTGAAAGGGCGGACGGCATGAGCGGACTGATCATCTGGACGTACGACTGGGTGCCCAAGGGCCCGCGCGGCTTCGTGCGCGACCTCCGGCTGCGATGGGCCTGCGAGGAAGCCGGCCTTCCCTATTCCGTGCGCACCGTGCCGTTCGATGGGCGCGAGACCAATCACCTGGCGCAGCAGCCCTTCGGGCAGGTGCCGTTCCTGAGCGATGGCGACCTGAAAATGTTCGAGAGCGGCGCCGGGCTGATGCATCTCGCCCGCAAGAGCGAAAAGCTGATGCCGCGCGATCCTGCCGGGGAAGCCGCGACCCTTCAGTGGATGTTCGCCGCGCTCAACTCGATCGAGATGGTGAGCGTGCCATGGTGGTTCCTGACCATGACGGGCCAGCAGGACAATGCCCTCACCGGCTGGATGGGCAACCGGCTCGACCAGCTCGAGAAGGTACTGGGCGGGCGGCAATGGTTGGCGGCCGATCGCTTCACCGCAGCCGACCTGCTGATGGCGGACGTCCTGCGCGTCGGCAAGGTCCGCGCCTTCGGCGACCGGCCGGCGACCGAAGCCTACGTGACCCGCGTCACCGACCGACCCGCGTTCAAGAAGGTCCACGCCGACCAAATGGCACATTTCGCGGCGGCCGATGCGAAAAGAGCGGCAGCTGACTCTTAGTCAGCTTGCGCGCCGGGCTTGAGCGCCCACCACAGGCCGGCGAGGACACAAGCGAGCCCCAGCAGCGCGGCGACCGGCAGCGGCTCGCCCAATAGCAGTGTGCCGCCCAGCGCCGCCGTCACGGGACCGAGGCCCAGGAAAATCGTGACCAGGGTCGGCGGTGCGTTGCCCAACGCATAGACCCATAGGAAGAAGCCGATGCCGCTCGACACGCCGATGAATACGATGGCCGCCGCCTCTCCGGCCGTGAAGGCGGGCCACGTCGCGAACAGACCTTCGGCGCCGGCAATCCCCGCCAGCGCCAGGACGGCCACGAACATGGCAAAGGCGGTCACGGGCAGCGCCGAGTAGCGCGCGACGTAGGGCGCGTAGGAGATCGAGCAGACGGCGCCGCAGAAGGCCGAAGCCAGCGCCGCCGCCGTGCCCAGCCACGCCGACCCGAGCTGCGGCTCGGCCGTGATCGCCTCCCCTCCCAGCGCGATCGCGACGCCCGCGAAGGTGAGCAGCGCGCCCGCGATCTTGGCCGGCGTAAATCGCTCGCGCCCGAGCAGCGCCGACAGGGTCATCGTCATCAGCGGGAAGGTCGAGAACAGCAGCGAGGCGCGGGCCGCGGGGATGTGCAGCAGCGAATAGTTCAGCAGCACGATCAGCGCCGCGAACTGGCCGATCCCCAGAAGCCCGATCGGCACGAGATCGCGCGGAGCGATGGTTTGCCAGGGCCGCAGCCATAGCGCCGGCACAAGGCAGACGAGCCCGATCAGGTAGCGCAGGAAGCCCAGTGACCCCGGCCCCGCCGCATCGACGACATAGCGCGTCGCCACCATCGCGGCCCCGACCTGGATGCCGGTCCCGGCGGCGGCCCAGAGCGGGCCGGGCCGGCTCACAGATCGAGGCTCCAGAACTGCCCGACCAGCTTCTTGCCGAAACTGTCGTGCTTCTCCTCCCGGATGAGCCGGAAGCCGGCTGCGATGTAGATCTTGCGGGCCGAGACCAGGATGTCGTTGGTCCACAGCATCAGCTTTTTGTAGCCCTTGGCGCGGGCATCCTCGATGCAGGCCGCGACCAGACTCTGGCCGATGCCGAGGCCGCGCGCCGAGGGTTCGACGTAGAGCATGCGCAACTGTCCAGTGGTCTTGCCGGCGCGCACGAGGAAGACCGATCCCGCGATCTCGCCGTTGCGCTCGGCGATCCAGCAATTGTCCGACTTCGGGTCGAACTTCCGAATGAACTTTGCGGAAATCTCCGCGAGCATCGCCTCGAAGGTCCCGTCCCAGCCATACTCGGTGGCATAGAGCTGGGTCTGGCGGCGGATGATCCAGCCGAGGTCGCCCGGCTGGTGCGGCCGCAGCGTAAAGGGCACGCGCTTTTCCGGCGGCTCGTCGAGCAGCGACTCGACGGTCTCCAGCGCCTTCACGAGCCTGTCCTGGCGCGCGATCGGCAGTTCGGCCAGCAGGTTCGCGATGTCCTGGCGCGAGCGCTCGTTCATGGCGGCCCACAACCGCTGGCCCTTGGCCGTCAGGGTCAGCTCGGTCTGGCGCTTGTCGGCGGTCGACCGCTTGCGCGCGACGCAGCCCCGCTTCTCCAGCCCCTGAAGCAGCCGGCTGACATAGCCCGGGTCGAGGCCGAGATCGCGGCAGAGTTCCTGCGCCGTCGGCCGGTCGCGGTTGGCGATCTCGTAGACCAGCCGCCCCTCGGGCAGGGTGAACGGGCTGTGCAGGAGGGTCTCTTCCAGCACGCCGATGCGGCGGGTGTAGAAGCGCGAGAAACGGCGCACCGCCTCGATGCGGGACGCGAGCGACGACGCTGCCATGGCAATCTCCCCAGAAGGTTGCCATGGTCAATCAAGTCTTTGACTTCGTCAACTATTAGACAGGCAGAGCAAGGATCCTTCGCTGCGCTCAGGATGACACCTGTTTTGGGGTTGGCGCACTGCATAGGACCCAACAGCCGTGTCATCCTGATCGCAGCGAAGGATCTTTCCTCTTCCTCTGAACAAGAAAAAGGGCCGCCGCAGCGACCCTTGATCATTCCCGTCCCGCCGAAGCTCACCCCCGCAGGATCGATGTCCCGGCGTAGCGCGCCTGGGTGCCGAGTTGCTCCTCGATGCGCAGGAGCTGGTTATACTTGGCCAGCCGATCAGAGCGCGACAGCGAGCCGGTCTTGATCTGGCCGCAGTTGGTGGCGACCGCGAGGTCGGCGATGGTCGCATCCTCGGTCTCGCCCGAACGGTGGGACATGACGGCGCCGTAGCTGGCGTTGCGCGCCATCGAGACCGCTTCCATCGTCTCGGTCAGCGTGCCGATCTGGTTGACCTTGACCAGGATCGCGTTGGCGAGCCCGTCATTGATGCCCTGCTCCAGGCGCTTCGGGTTGGTGACGAACAGGTCGTCGCCCACCAGCTGGATCTTCTTGCCGAGCTTGTCGGTGATGGCCTTCCAGCCCTTCATGTCGTCCTCGGCCATGCCGTCCTCGATCGACACGATCGGGTAGCGCTTCACGAGATCGGCGTAGTAGTCGACCATGCCGGCGGCATCGAACGACTTGCCCTCGCCCTCCATCTCGTACTTGCCCTTCTTGAAGAACTCGGTCGAGGCCGGGTCGAGCGCCAGCATGACGTCCTCGCCGGGCTTGTAGCCGGCCTTCTCAATCGCCTTCATGACGAAGGACAGCGCCTCGTCGGCGGTGGCGAGGTTCGGGGCGAAGCCGCCCTCGTCGCCCACGTTGGTGTTGTGGCCGGCATCGTGCAGCTGGCCGCGCAGCGCGTGGAAGACTTCCGCGCCCATGCGCAGCGCGTCGGCGAAGCGATCTGCCTTCACCGGCATGATCATGAATTCCTGGATGTCGATCGGATTGTCGGCATGGGCGCCGCCGTTGATGATGTTCATCAGCGGCACCGGCAGCACCGAGGCCTGGCTACCGCCGACATAGCGATAGAGCGGCAGGCCGCTGTCCATCGCGGCGGCCTTGGCGACGGCCAGCGAGACGCCGAGAATGGCGTTGGCGCCGAGGCGGCCCTTGTTCGGGGTGCCGTCGAGCTCGATCAGGGCGCGGTCGATCTTGATCTGCTCCAGCGCGTCGAGGCCGGACAGCAGGTCCATGATCTCGCCGTTCACCGCCGCGACCGCCTTCAGCACGCCCTTGCCGCCGTAGCGCTTCTTGTCGCCGTCGCGCAGTTCGACCGCCTCGTGGGCGCCGGTCGAGGCGCCGGACGGGACGGCCGCGCGGCCGACCGCGCCGCTGTCGAGTTCGACCTCCACTTCGACGGTGGGATTGCCACGGCTGTCGAGGATTTCGCGGCCGCGGACTTCAGCTATGGCGCTCATGAGAAAAACTCCTGTTGGGCGGGGCCTCTCTAGCCGCGCGCATGTCGGGGAGCAAGTGACGCGATGGCCCTCGCTTCCTATACTCCGCCGCCCGATCCGCTGCCGCCTGGGAGAAGCGACCATGCCCGATCAGACTCACCACCACCAAGCCACCGCCCCCGTGGAGAAGCGCGTCGACGCGATCCAGGAAGCCTTCCAGGAGCGCGGCATGGAGCCCGAGAATTTCATCCGCGAGTTCAAGCATCTCGCCGAGGAGGAATGGGTGCCGGAAAACGGCGCGCGCGTGGTCGCCAAGGCCTGGACCGATCCCGCCTTCCGCGAGCGCCTGTTCGCCAACGGCCGCGACGCCGTCACCGAACTCGGCCTGTCGATGCCGCCGCACCATCGGCACCTGGTCGTGCTGGAGAACACGCCGAAGGTTCACAACGTGATCTGCTGCACCCTCTGCTCGTGCACAGCCTTCTCGATCATCGGCCTGCCGCCGGACTGGTACAAGGACCTGGAGTACCGCGCCCGCGTCGTGCGCCAGTCGCGCACCGTGCTGAAGGAGATGGGGCTGGAGCTGCCGGCCGACATGGAAATCCGCGTCTGGGATACCACGGCCGACACCCGCTACATGGTGCTGCCGGTGCGCCCCGCCGGCACCGAGGGATGGTCCGAGGAGAAGCTCGCCGGACTCGTCACCAAGGACGCCATGATTGGCGTCTCGCGCCTCTAGGACGGAGAGACAGTCATGGACGGCATGCACGATCTCGGCGGCAAGCATGGCTTCGGCCGGGTCCGCTATTCGCTCCGCGCCCAGACCTTCCACGAACCGTGGGAGAAGCGGGTCAACGCCCTCTATTCGCTGGCCGTGAAGCTCGGCATCTTCAACATGGACGAGTATCGCCACGCCATCGAGCGCATGGAGCCGCGACACTATCTGTCGGCCAGCTACTACGAACGCTCGTTGACGAGCCTCGCGACCCTGTGCGTGGAGAAAGGCATCCTCACCCAGGAGGAGCTGGATCGCCGCGCCGGAGGCGCCTTCCCGCTTTCCTCTCCCAGCGCACCCGGCCGCGGCAACGTCGCCACGCGCGAGACGCTGAAGGTCGGCGACAAGGTCACGGTGAAGACGGATTACGTTCCGGGTCACGTCCGCATGCCGGGCTACATTCGCGGCAAGAGCGGCGTCGTGGTCGGCGTGTCGCCGCCCTACCCGTTCCCCGACGCCCATGGCCACGGCATCGAAGCCGAAGACGAACCTACCTACGACGTCCGTTTCGATTCGCGCGACCTGTGGTCGGACTCCGCCGACCCGGCCTTCGTCCATGTGGGCGTCTTCGAGAGCTACCTCGAGCGCGCGGCGTAGGCTTATTGGACGTTGAGCCTTACACCCCCGCCGCGTAGCGCGGCAGGTGCAGGCGGAGCAGGTCGAGGATTTCGTCGCGCAGCGGGTCGCGTGCGTTGCGCAGCCAGGCGGCTGCCATCGGCAGGAGGTCGAGGCCGAGCGCATCGCGGGAGGCGAGCGGCACGAAGCGGACGCCCGTGACACCCAGGCGTGCCGCCGACCGCGGCACGATCGCCACGCCCAGGCCGGCGGCGACGAGGTGTACGATGGTCTGCTTTTCCTCGGCACTCTGCGCCAGCTTGGGGCGAAGGCCGGCCCGCTCGAACAGTTTGATCGTGAGGTCGTGGCTGTGCGGCCGCGCGCTGCGGTCGGGCACGATCATCGGCTCGTCCGCCAGCGCCTCGATCGAAAGCCGGCGCCGGCCCGCCAGCCGGTGACGCGACGGCACGGCGATGACGGGCGTCTCGTGGAAGAGCATCATCGTCTCGATCCGCTTGTCGAGCCGCTCGGGCGGCCGGATGAAGGCGATGTCGAGCCGGCCCGACAGGAGCTTCGGCACCAGGCGCACGGTCTTGTCCTCGACGAGCTGCACGGCGGCCGCGGCGCGCAATTCGCGAAAGTCGTGCAGCAGCGCCGGCACCAGGCCGGCCGCGGCGGTGTCGATGGCCCCGACCCGGATGAGGCTGCGCGACCGCCGGCGGCCACGCTCGCGCACCTCTGCGGCGAGCGCATCGGCCCGCGCCAGCAATCCACGGGCATCGTCGACAAAGGCCGCGCCGTCCTGCGACAGCATCACGTTGCGCGTGGTGCGCAGCAGCAGGGCCGCGCCGAGCGAGGTTTCGAGCAGGCGGATCGCACGGCTGAGCGCCGAGGGCAGCATGTCGAGACGGCGCGCTGCCCGGCCGAAGTGAAGCTCCTCGGCGACCGCGACGAAGCAGCGAAGCTGATGCAGGTCCACGGCTGGGATTATATCAGATATTTGTATAATCCAGTGCCGATTGCGCCCGCGCGCCGCCACCCGTAAGGAGACTCCAAACAAGAGTCCAAGGGAGCGAAACCATGAGCCTTTTCCGTCGTGCCCTGCTGACCGGGGCGCTGTTGGCCGCTGCAACCGTCGCTTCGGCCGGGCCCGCCCTTGCGCAGGTCGCCTATCCCAACAAGCCGATCACGCTCGTGGTGCCTGCAGCGGCCGGCGGTCCGACCGACACGGTGGCGCGCCTGATCGCCGAATCGATGACCAAGACGCTGGGCCAGACGGTCGTGGTGGAGAATGTCGGCGGCGCCGGCGGCACGATCGGCATGGCCAAGGTCGCCCGCGCCGCGCCCGACGGCTACACGATCGCGGTCTGGCATATCGCACAGGCCACCGCCCCCGCCCTCTATGACGGCCTCAAGTACGACGTCGTCGGCGACTTCGACCATCTCGGGCGCATCACCGACGTGCCCATGACCCTGGTCTCGAAGGCCGGTCTCCCGCCCAAGGACATCGCCGAGATCGTGGCCTGGATGAAGGCCAACCAGGGCAAGGCGACCTACGGTCATGCCGGCATCGGTTCGGCCTCGCATCTCTGCATGCTGATCCTGATGAAGGAACTCGGCATCAAGATGGAAGGCGTCGGCTACCGCGGCACGGGCCCCGCGATGAACGACCTGATCAGCGGCACTTTCGACGTGATGTGCGACCAGACGACCAATACGACCGGCCACATCAAGGATGGGCGCATCAAGGGCTTCGCCGTAACGACCAAGTCGCAGGTCTCGTCGGTGCCCGGCCTGCCGACGCTGGACGGCGGCGCCCTGCCCGGCTTCGAGGTCTCGGCCTGGCATGCGCTGTGGGCCCCCAAGAGACTGCCCAAGGACGTGACCGACAAGCTCGTGTCGGCCCTCAAGGTAGCGCTGAAGGACCCCAAGGTGGTCGAACGCTTCGCCGGTCTTGGCACCGAGCCTGTCGCCGAGGCGCAGGTCAGCCCCCAGGCACTCAAGACCTATCTGGAAGCGGAAGTGAAGCGCTGGGACGCCGTGATCAAGGCGGCCGGCGTCAAGGCCAGCAATTGATCCGGAGACCGTGATGAAAACCTACAAGATCGCCGCCATTCCCGGCGACGGAATCGGCACCGAAGTCGTGTCTGCCGGCGTAGAGGTGCTCGAAGCCATCGCCAAGCGGGAGGGCAGTTTCGCCTTCAAGATCGACCACTTTGACTGGGGAGGCGACTACTACAAGAAGCACGGCCGCATGAT